>ERZ810019.76-NODE-76-length-34693-cov-9.37635_pt1 | contig 34693 bp, 38 predicted proteins | sample MGYA00520494_ERZ810019 | MGnify/ENA primary metagenome ERZ810019 (study PRJEB31588, sample SAMN03398862) | human gut metagenome | study: EMG produced TPA metagenomics assembly of the PRJNA231909 data set (A prospective, longitudinal analysis of the... | reverse complement strand
AAAATGTTTTTTTACTCATTACTGAATTCACCTCATAAGTTTATTGTACAAAAAAGACTCTATATAAATAGACACTCTTTTATTTAATGTCTACTATATAGGGTCCATTTTAATCTTGAATAACTTCTTTATTTTTCTTACAATGCTATTACATTCTCTTCATTTTAAAAATTTAATCATATATTTATTTTCTTGTGAATATTCTCATGCTATTAAGTTATTGATATATTTATTCTATTTAAGTAATATAAATTCCCAATTGCACCTAATATTTTTAACTTTGATACATTTTCTATATAAAATCTTGATGTAAACACTGTTTTTCCACTGTCACAGAATATTTCAATGCTAGAATTATCAACAAAAACTCTTATTCTGTTGTTATTATTCTCAATTCTTTGTGCATATCTTTGCATACCATATTTTTCATTGTACATATAGCTCATTTTACTTCTATCAAGGCAATATTCTTCTTTTGTTCCTGAAAATACTATCTTTTCATCTTTATCATTTTCCAGAGTAAAAGCAAATTCACAATTCGCTTCAAATTCAAGTTCAAATGCACAATCTTTTATTTCATGTTCACCACATATGGAAATTTTCTCTTGACGTAATTCTTTTAATTCTTCCAATGGCCATTGAAGTAGACGATCACCCTCTATTGTAACCCTTCTTGGTATAGTCAACATATGAGCCCATTGATTTTTGTCTGATGGATAAATGCACTTTGAATTTCCAAGCCACCCATACAATACTACTCTACCCTTACTATCTTTAAAAGACTGTGGTGCATAAAAATCAAAACCTTTATCCATTTCATAGAAACTTGGAGCTTCGAAATTACATGTATCTACATTTATTGGTTTTCCAACAGAATAAACAACTGAAAATACATTTCTAAAATCATATTTACTAGTACTTTGTATGCCTTGTGGTGAAAAGAATAATATTCCCTTTCCATCTTCTTCATAATAGTTTGGACATTCTAACATATATCCATAATCATATTGTGGCATTTTTAGATTCCCAATATATTTAAAATCATAAGGATTCTCACTAGAATAAAGTGTAATAATACCATTATTATTATTATCTTCTCCACCAACAAGCATTAAATATTTATCATCTTTTTTTATAACACTAGGATCACGAAAGTTTAAAGTTGTTATTTTCTCATCAACATCAAATAACATCCTTTTATTCACTACCTTATTTTCTTCTATTTCTCCATAGCAAACAGATGGTCTATTATCTTTTCCACGTATTCCTGTATAATAGATTCTATATGCATCATCATCTTGTAATGTTATACCTGTATAACATCCATCTTCATCAAACTCCGCATCTGGTGCAATTCCAATACCTAAATCTTTATAATTAATAAAGTCTTTAGTAGTTAAATGTCTCCAATATTTTAATCCATGAACAGGACCTGCTGGAAACCATTGATAGAATATATGGTATATTCCTTCAATTTCGCACAATCCATTAGGATCATTTAATAGTCCATGCCTTGGAGCAATATGAAACTTTGGATAAGAATAATCATTTTTTGCTGCATTAATTATTAAATCTAAATATTCCTTTGATAAATCTTCTATACGAATATCTCTATTTTGTCTATTTGAAAAATCAATATAATTCATTATTCCTTTAATCTACTCCTTACCTTTCATAGTTATATAAGTTCCTATATAAGCAACTCCTATAGATATCACCATTACTAATAAATATTTTATTAATCCACCATTTAAATATAATAATGCTCCTGGTATCATTGATGCACCTGTTCCTTGTGCCGCTAAGCCTATTATTGCTGCAAATCCACCACCTGCTGCTCCTCCAATACAACCGATTAAGAAAGGTTTTATACGAGGAAATGTTATTCCATACATAACAGGCTCTGAAATTCCAAATAGCGCTGGAATCAATGCAGGTATCATATTAGCACGTTTTTGTTTATCCTTTTGAAGCATAACAATAGCTAATCCAGCGCCTAATTGTCCTGCTATAGCTGCTGTTCCCATTGGATTTATATAATCTAATCCTGTTTCTGTAAAAATACTTACAATTATAGGTGTAACTGTGTGATGCATTCCTACTGAACATAATAATTGTATAGCTCCACCATATACAATACCTCCAATACCAAATGGTAATGTCAACATCCAAAGTATAGAATTTGTTAAGCTTTTTTCAACAAATGATAACACTGGTCCAACTAATAAAAGACCTAATAATAACGAAATTGATACTGTTAAAAATGGAACTAATAACATATCTACAATATCAGGAATAACTTCATGCAATTTTGTCTCTAACTTAGCACAAAACCACCCAAGAAATACTGCTGGAATTACTGAACTTTGATATCCTGTAATTTGTACATTAATACCTGCTATAGATAAATTTAATGGCTCTACTATCCCATTTACTACATCCCATTTATTAGGTAATAAAGGGGATACTAACATTAATCCTAATACAATACCGATTATTGGTGAGCCTCCAAACTTCTTACATGCTGACCATGTTACTAAAACAGGTATAAAAGTGTATGCTGTATCTGTAAGAACTGAAATAATCGTAGCTGCTTGTGTTGGCAATTCCATTTTTAGTCCATTAATCAACAAACCATTAATTCCCATTAAAATTCCTGTTGCTAATAATATAGGTATAATTGGTATAAATATATCAGAAATAGTTCTAGTTAGTTCTTGAAATTTATCTTTTGCTGAAACAGGCTTATTTTTCTCTATTTTATTATTATCTTCACTATTTGTAAATCCACATAATTTATTGGCCTCTGCACATACCTTATTTACAAATCCAGTTCCTAAAATTATTTGATGTTGTCCACTTTTTTCAAAATATCCTGCAACTCCTGGTAATTCTAATATAGATTCCTTTACAATTTTGCCTTCATCTTTAAGAGTAACCCTCAAACGTGTAGCACAATGCATTATTGTGTTAATGTTTTCCTTTCCTCCTAAAGATTCAATTATTTTTTCAGCTGTAAATTTTGGATCTTTCTTCATTATTATATCCTCCTTAAGTTTATCGAACTAGTTCGATAAATTTCCAAAAAAAATATCGAACCGTTTTTATAATTAAATTTTAACGCCATTTGTTTACGTTGTCAAGAAAACATTTTCAAATTATTTATATTTATAATATCATTGGTTCCATATAAATCATTATACAGAACCAGTGATTTTTATGTTGTTTCTCCTGCCTGAAGTGAAACATCTAACAGTGATTTTTTATTTTCTATTTCTTTATCTTCTATAAGTTGAATGATCTTTTTTACTGATTCCTTTGCAAGAGATTCAATAGGCTGTACTATAGATGTTATAGTTTTTTCTCCAAGTCTTGTAATATATGTACCATCATAAGAAATAAGCTTTAAATCTTTCGGAACCTCATATCCCTTCTTCAACGCTAGTTTCAGACAGAGTAATATTACAATATCAACACCTATAATAGCATCAATATTAGGATGATTTTTAAATACTTTTTCTGCTGCTTTCTCATATCCTTCAATTGTAAAAGAATTACTTTCAGTTTCCACATTACAAACTTCTATATTGTTTTCTTCTAAAAACATTCTACAATATTTTGCGTAATCACCTGTTGGAGTATTAGCTAACTTTGATCCAATAATTTGTACCACCTTTTTACAATTTCTATCTTTTAAAACCTTTGTAGTAATTTCAGCTGCTTGCTTATGATTAGAACTAACCATTGGAATATCTGCATCTATAAATCTATCTAATGTTACTATTGGCCTTGTAGTTTCCTTGTATTTTTCCACATCCAGAGTATGAACTCCCATTATAATTCCATCCATAACATGCCTATTCAACATGTTAAGATATGTTTCTTCAATCATCTCTCTTCCTACAGTTCCACATACCATTGCATTATAACCTTTTTCATAAAGATATCTTTCAGCATATTTTATGAATGTAGAGAAAAATGGATGCATTACATCAGGCATTACTATTCCCACAATTCCTGATTTTTGAGCTGAGAAATTCCTTGCTAATTGGCTAGGAATATAGTTTAACTCCTTCATAGCCTTCTCAACCTTGCTTCTTGTTTCTTCTGAAACATACCCCTTATTATTTACGACTAATGAAACTGTACTCTTGGAAACCATCGCTAACTTTGCAACATCATTAATACTTGCCATACTAAAATTTCTCCATTTCTCAATATTACTCATTTTACCTAATTTTCTCTTTTGATTATATCACAGGTTAATCTTTTTCTAATATACAATTTCAATCTTATTACTCAAATAATAATCTTATAATTATATAGAATCAATTTATCTCTAATGTAACAATAAGTAGCAAAGCTTCAAACTCTTCAAGTATAATTTAATTTAATTTGATTTATTTTTCTATTTTTCAAAATAAAATAGTACAATAATAGTACAATTCTCAAGTCAGAACTCCCTGTAATTAGTGCTTGTTAAAATAAACATCTAATGCGTTGTCGTAAAAGACCATTTTCATTTCTTCTTTATCAAATATATCTTCATTTATGTAGTTTATAAGATTCTTATATGGATCCCTTGCTGCTGTTATAGGTGCATCACTTCCCCAAATAAGCTTACTTGCTCCTACAATATCTTTTGCTATTTTAATACTATTTTGTGCAGAAGGAAATGGATATATATCTGTTGAAAAAATAGCTGGTAATGCTGCAAGATCAAACCATATATTAGGCAGATTTAAAAGTTCAAGATCTCTTTTTAAAATTTCTTCCTTTCCTTTTATAGGGGCTAATAAATGACAAACTACAATTTTAACATTTGGATATTTTAATGCCACTCTTCTAATAGCTTCTGGTTGATAGCTCTCCATAGTATAATCCCCAATATCAAGTGCTACTGTAGCATTGACTTCAGATGCTTTAAGCCATATATCTTCCATTTCATTTCCATCAATTAAAAACTTATTATGATAGCCCATAAGTCCTCCACCAGAGCTAATTTCAAACTTCATAATTTTACAACCTAAGTCATCAATAAAGTGATTAAGTAATTCAATTTTATTCTTTGCAAATGGATCAATTGTGAATGCTCCAGCAAATCTTTCAGGATATTTTTTTGCACATTTCATATGTATATTCATTTTGAAAACCGTACATACTACCTTGCAATAGTACAGCCTTTTTCACATTATTTTCATTCATAAGTCTAAGTAAAGATTGAGCTGTAAAATCCTTCTCTCCATATCCCTTAGGAATAAGCTCCATAATCTCGCCACTAGCCCATCTTGCTTTTCCATCTCCAATAGCACGAAGTTCCCTTCTTCTACCATAACCCGCCATTACTTTAATTAAATGTATATGTCCATCTATAATCTCCATATTAATCTATCCTCCATTTCAATTTATTAATATAATACCATTTTTGGTAGGCAAGTTAAACTAAGGGATATCTTAAAGAAAGTACCCTTAAACAACGAAGATAATAATTTATGTTTTTACATATACTACATTCATTAATATTAGCCTCATATATTTTGTTAAAATACCTATTATCTTTTCTCTAGGTAGAGCTAAAAGTACTGTGCCTTTAAAATTCCTTCATCTGCAAAGTATATACAATTTCTAAAACAAGCTTTTCAAAGGCTTTTGTTTCATGCGTATCTGTTACCTTACACTCCATTTATTATGATGCTGAAATATTTTATAGCTTTTTAAATAAGGTGCTTACGCAATACCAGTTTGTCGTGTCTAATATTATTGACATAAATCTAAATATACTTGACTAGTTATAAAGCATATGCAATAATTAAATTATATCAACTTACTAAAAGTAAGTTGATATACATAATTAAGTTCTGAAGTGAATATTTATATGTTTTAATAAAATAATTCAATAATTTTCGATTGAGTTTTTAATATTAATCAAGGAGGGATACAAAATGTTAAGAAAGATTGACAGTAGAAATATGGGTAGTAGTAATCTGGGTTGGCTTAAAAGTAAATTTCACTTTTCATTTGCAGAATACTATAATCCAAATAATATAAGGTTTGGAGCTTTAAGAGTCATTAATGATGATTTAATTGAGCCGGATACTGGATTTGATACTCACCCTCATAGAGATATGGAAATAATATCATATGTAGTTAATGGAGAACTTACACATGGAGATAATATGGGGAATAAAAATACAATAAATCGTGGTCATGTTCAATACATGAGTGCTGGAACAGGAGTATACCATAGTGAGCATAACCTAGGAAAAGATCAATTGAGATTGCTACAGATATGGATTTTCCCAGATAAACAAATGTATAAACCTAATTATGGTGACTATAGATTTAATTGGGCCGATAGAAAAAACAAATGGCTTCATATGATTTCAAGTAAAGATGGAGATGCACAAATAAAAATAAATCAGGATATCAATATTTATTCTTTAGAACTTGATAAAGGCAAAGAAATTGATTTTCAAATTACTAAAGGAAGGCAGGCATATTTAGTTCAAATCGAGGGAAGCTCTATAATAAACAATATTGAGTTAAATGACAGAGATGGAATGGAAATAACTGAGGAAGATATTTTAATTAAGGCCAAAGAGAGTTCTCATATTTTGATTTTGGAGATGAAGAAAGAAAATTAGATATGAAAAAAATAAGAATGAGAAAGAGATGAATTGATAATGAATGAATTTTTAAAAATTGTAAGAGAAAGAAGATCCGCCAATAAATTTATTGAAAATATCACTATACCTAGAGAGGATTTTGATGATATATTTAGAGAACTTTCATTAGCACCTTCTGCTTTTAATTTACAACATACCAGATACTATGTTGTAGAAGATAAAAAGTTGTTAGAGGAAGTTTATTATGCATCATTTAAACAATATAAAATCAAAACTGCTTCAGCAGCAATAATAGTTACAGGAGATAAAAATGCCTATTTATCAGCAGATAAAATTTACGAGGGCTCAATGATGCTTGGAATGATTGATAAAACTGAATATGAAATAATGATTAGTACTATTAAAAGTCTTTATGAAGGCTGGGGAGAAGAATTCAAGCATGATGAGGCTATAAGAAATTCATCATTGTCAGCAATGCTATTTATGTTATTAGCTAAAAATAAAGACTGGGATACATGCCCAATGATATATTTTGATAAGGATAAGATTAGTCAATTATTAAGTATTCCAGATAATGAAGTACCATCTTTAATGATTACAATAGGAAAAATGGATAAGAGTAGCAATAAAATTAGAGGATATAGAAAGCCAGCTGCTGAATTTGTGAAATTTTATTAATTGAACAAGCTAATATTTATTAAAGATATCAAACTTATAGAAGATTATTTTGTAGAAATTAATTGCAAGTAAAAAAACAATAAAAATTGCACATGAGATAAATCCAAAATTTAAAATAGTTTGCATGCTGGCAGCAGGTAGTACATATGTTATGTCAGTATTTTAGAAGATAAAAACGGCTTAACCTTTGTAGTTAAGCCGTTTCATTTTGCATATTGGTACTCCCAGCGGGAATATTGGTATACTTTTTATTGATTTTAATATTATTATATATCCCCCTCTTAAGTCTCTATTTTACTTGAGTTAAATATGTTTTGTATTTATTCTATTTCTAGCTTGATTTTATTTTTTCTTGGATAATAATCCCCTTACAATCCCCTTCTATATAATTTTTTTAATATGTATTATAATATAATTTCCTAAATAACAAAAATGAGCCACCACAAAATTAACATGTTAGTTTTGCAACAGCCCCTTATTAGCATTAAGCTTTATACCAATCCATTTTTAATTATATATTTATGTGAATCTGGTAATACACTATAATCAATTAATTTACTATTATTAATATAAAATTCTTTTGATATTTTCTTTATATAATCTTGAACATTACTCATTATTGTTATATTAGATATGTCTATATATTTTCCATCAAAGAATCCTCTTAAAAATCTATTTTCATTTAATCCATTGCATAGTAAGAGATCAAATATAATTTCTCCTTTAAAATTTAACATTTTTAATTCTTGCTCTAAATCAAATAATTCATCAAGCGGGCTAATATATGAAGTTGATAAAATAATGTATTCTGATTTATTATTAATTTCTTTTATCATAAAATTCTCCATACTTTCACCTCCTTAAATAAAATCAAATTATTATATTATAGTACTTATCAAATAGATCACAAACCTTATATACTATTTGTTCAGCCTCTGATTCATTGCTAATTTTTGCAGTTGATGCTAACTGTTGTTTTGTATGAAATAATCTATGTCTATTAGCATTATAATATCTATAAGTTTCTTCTAATGCTAATTTATTTGTTGAATCTACTTCAATTTCGCTTATATTAACCTCATATATAGGTTTATTTATAAATATAGGTGTTGGTCTTCCATCTGAACCACGAACTGCAAAACCTTTTGCTTCCCATAATCTTATAGAATTTTTTAATAATATTTGCTTTATAAAAGCTTCTAGCCCTTTTAATGCTGAAAAGGTCCAGTTTGAATAATCCTTACACTTAACTCCAGAATCAATTTGAGAAAATGAATCATATAAGAAATCTATCAAAATCCTATCCAATTTATCATATGCATTAGGCAATGCTTTTTTTACTAATATTTCAACATTATCAGAATTATTTATATTTTCATTCTTAACTTCTTTTTTAAATTTTAATCCAATTCCTGTTAAAAAACTTGTAACTTCTAAAAATAATTTGAACATATATCCTTGACACATTAATCTACCACTATTTTTGTAATATGTCAATGTTATTTTATCTCCTATTTGATTTTTTATCTGCCAAAATTGACCGCCCCCATTAGCCTCATTATTTTCAGTTAAAACTTCTACCCCATCTATGCTGGCCAAGTAACTTTTTAGACCATCAAATTGTTCTTGTGATACATTGTCTAAAGTCACCACACCCTTTTTTATACTACAACAACCATTTGCTTCTAATATATAATCAGATATTTTAGTTCCTAACTCTTTTGACTCATTATTTCCTATTGGTTGTATAGTTGTTGTTCCATCACTTTTTCTAAAAAAGAAATCTATTTTAACTTCTTTTCCTTCTACATCTAATATATATCTTGTTTGTCCAGTTCCTTCATTTATTAAACTAGTTTCTTTAATTGTATAATTTTCTCCATTTTCATTAAAATATTCACCAATATGAATATCTATTAACTCTCTATCTATTAATAACTTACTATATTTACCCATGTCTCCTCCTATAAAGCAATTACTTTTTCAACACTATCTTTTTCAGTTTTTATTGAAAATCTAGCCTCTTTATTTGAAATATCTACAACTATTGTTAAATCTTCTATTTCACTTAATTTTCTTTTTGATTTTTTCCATTCCTTTTTAAACTCCTCCATTATCTCACTACTTGCTATTGTAATTCCATTATCCATATCTATATTAAAAATTGGAGTTATTCCTTTTTTATCTATAGTTGAATTTTTATATTTCTTTTGACTATCTATACTATTCAGTTTTAAATTATATTTCTTCTTAACTGAATTCTTTGCTATTAAATCAACTTCCTCATTATACCTATCACCTGAATGAGCTTTTACTTTAATAAAATTAATATCTATTAAACTACTAATTTTTTTAGAAAACTCCACATATTTTTTCGTAAACTCAGTTTTTGCCTTCCATTCTCCTTTATACCAATTTTCAATGCCTACATAATCATAGTGTAAATATACTTTTTTAATTCCATTTTCAATTGCATATTTTATACTACTCATTGCTGCTTTTAATTCCCCTGCAACATTTCTTAATTCAATTAAATCAGCCTCTTCTCCATTTCCTTCTATTATTTTCTTAGAGTTTTTATTAAATATTATAGCTCCATATCCATATCTTTTTATATCATTGTCATAACTTCCATCTACATAAATTATAGCTTCATTATCCTTTAATTTATCTATATCTATTTCTTTAACTTCTTCTTTTAGATCACCTAAATCACCATAATAATTTTCTGCCTCTTCACGTACTGTAAAAGATTTAAATAACGCATTTGTATATCCTTTTACTTGCTTTTCACACTCATTCCAAGTTGTATATATACCAGGCACTCGTCCTTTCTTTACAACATAATATTTCATACGTATTATCACCTCGTTAATATAATACCATTTTTTTCATATATAACCAATATACTTATATCAATTTGTTAATTCTTCTATATATAATTTTAAGGCACGTTTTGTAAGGTTATTAATAAAAAATACTCTTTTATACTGGGTAAAAATTATTATTTAAAATAAAAGCACCTAATAAATATAGATGCTTAAATAATATATTTTTCTATTTTCTTTAATGCTATTCTCTCTATTCTTTTTATTGCTGGATATGATAAATGAATTCTCTCTTCTAGCATATAGTATTTATTATGATTTATAAAAATAAACTCTAATATCTCTCTTTCTCTATCTGATAATACTGACATTGCATTATTCATGTGCCTAATTCTTCTTATAGCTTTATTTTTCAATAGTATTAATTCTTGTATCTGCTCTGCAGTTCCTCCATTCTCCTCTAATTCTTCTATATCTATTTCTATGCACTTAATATATGCTATAATTTTTTTGTATTCTTTAAGTTCTTGTTTAACCTTCTTCATCAAAACACCTCTTATCAACTTAAATCTTTGCTCTTTACTATTTCATCACCTATATTACTAATCGATTATAAAATTCTGCTATCTCATCATCAATCTTTCTTTCAATAGATATATATGAGCAATCATGATAACTTACTATATCGTCTTTATATTTTTCTTTTAGAGCCCTTCCTTCTTTACTCCACCTCAATTTTCTTAAAGCCTTTCCTTCTATCTGCTGTGGTCTATTCTTTGTCAGATTAAGTATTTCAGCAATTTCATTATAAGTGCATGCCTTACAATTCCATCCGTAATGAAGTTCTAATATTTCTCTTTCTCTAAGTGTATTAACTTCCATCATAGCACCTTCTAAGTCACTTCTAAGTTGTTCAATATATATTTTATCCTCTACATTTTCGAATCCGTTCTCGTGGCTTTCTACAGTATCTATAATGTCTATATCTTCGCTATCACTATTATTAATAACTGGAGTATTAAGACTAAGACATGAGTTGTAAAAGTTATTATTAGCAACATCTTTCTCACTTGTGCCATTTACACATGAATGTATATATCTACTTATATAGTGAACTGCATAAGTAATAAACTTAGCCTTTTTATCATTATTAAAATCATATTTCTTTACTGCGTATATAAATCCAATAACCCCACTATTGAATAAATCATCAAATTCTAAAGCATTATTTATATTCATGTATTTATTAGATATCTTTTTAATTATGCCTGTATTCTGTTCTATAAGCTCATTTAAGGCTTGTTTATTGCCTTCTTGATATAATTGGACTAATTCCTCATTATTCATTCTATAAACTCCCTTATATAAAATTAAGGGACTAAATTAAGTCCCCACTTTTATTCAGATAACTGCTTTTCAATGTCTGTTCTATCATCAAACTTTAGTATCGGATCATCTACTGGCAAATCCATAGCAATATCAATCTGTCTTTTCACAAAAGCATCAGTATCTACCAATATGTCACTTCCACCATATTCCCTATCCATATCAGTTACATCAAATCCTAAGTTTTGGGCCAAAATATAAATTTCTTCATATGATGAATTTTTATATTTTACTGGATCCCCACCAACTGATTTTAAAATATCAGTATTTATATATTCACTAATTGCATTTAACATTTTTTCTGTTAATTCTACCTCGTTTTGTTTAGCATTTTGCTTACAATAAAAACTCAAATCATGTTTTTCCTTAGAACTCATTAAATCTCCAAGCATATCTAAAGTAATGTAATCATCTGCTTTAATTAATGGAGCAACTAAATTTTTAAATTGTTTCTCACTTACATCAAAATTTCGTAGTTCTAACATTTTTAAAATATTTGATATAGTAGCTTGATGTCCTTCACTTCTATATTGATTCTCATGAGCCTCTCTAATTTCTTTAATTCCTACCTCAACCAACCTATTAATTGACTTTTTATAGTTTTCTCTTAACCCCTTTATTGAATTAATTTCTTTTAATATTATCTCTGATGCTACCTCTGGCTTGTATATTTCTTTTGCTTTTCTTGCTTGTACTCGTGCATCTTTTACCATTTTTGCATCTCTTCTTAAAAAATTTACAATCTCTGAATCTAACCTTTTCATAATCTCATTTCCTTTCTAATTTAAGTTAAATTTATTAACTGACTTCTTTAATTTGTTATACTGCTCTTCAAAATCTGATTCAATTTCTAAATCTAAATAATTTTCAATTAATGATTTTACTTCTAAGAACTTATAGTAATTATTATCTCTTGCCTTAGATGATAATTCTGTGAATCCTTGCTTTTCTAATGCAACAACAAAATCTTCTAATTGTTTAAACTTTCCACATGTCTTCAAGTGATTTATCATTTCTTCAATATCAAATTTTTCAATATTCACACCATATTCAATTATTAATTTTATATTTTTTTCAATCTCCAATTTATCACTAAGACATGAACATACATATAATGAACTCTTAGTGGATTCTAATAAATTCTTTATTGAACCTTTAGTCAGTTCCTTACACCTTTTTTGCTCTTCTATATTTCCTCTACAATTGCATAAATTTTTAAATGTTTGTTCTAAAAGTTCCCATGCAACTCTATAATCTGAAGTTGAATTAACTCCCATATTTTTATCACTCCATTTCTTTTTTTAAATTTAAATATAAAAAAGACCACAAAAAAATAAATCACTCAACGCAAAGTTACGTTCAGTAAAATATTTTCCCGTGGCCTAAAAGCCTTCCCACTAGTTAAAGTGAGGGTACTTGATTGAACATTTCCATATATTTATTATACCATACTAATGCTTATCAAACCAGCATTTTAGCCATATTCTGCTATTATTATAAGTCATTTTTATTCAAAAAAATATTTATCTACCCTGTTAATGTTTTTTTCATTTCTAATTTAGAATATAGTGGAGTACTTTCTGACCTCATTTTTAAAAATATATAGAATTTTTATGGGGCTTATCGACATCTTTCTAACGTGTTCAAAAATAGAACCCACCCCTAATACTTTTTAGAAATCACCATTTATTAAGAGTGTATTATTTCCCAACTTATTAACCTAGGTAATACATAACTATTTCAAGAAATGATAGTTTCCCGAAATATTTTATTATACATAATGTAATATAATCCTCATGGTTGAGCCATTCTTATTTTTCTGCATATTATACACACGAAATCCTATGAATAATATGTATTTTTTAATGCATAAACATTACTTTATACATATATTATTGCATATATATTAATTATTATTTCCCTACTTTTTGTGGCAAATCTATAACATTATTTTCTTTATTATCAATCTCTTTTAACATACTGTCAATGTCTTTTATATCTTTTTTGTCATTATCATCAGTATTGCTTTGCTCTATCTTAGTTGTAGCCTTACCGTAGACGGTTTCCCATAAGAACTCTAGAGCATTTAGTTTAACATTATCTGATGGGCTATTAAAGGCTATATCCTCTATTTTTGCTAGATATGTGTCTGTTTTACCTAATATTCTATTCTTCGCTGTAGTTTTTATTTCGTGTCTGCATTTGTCTAACTCAGCCTTAAATGTTGCATCATCTAACCAATCATAAATAGTTTGTCTACTACAAGGAACCATCTTAGCTATTTCAGTATAATTATAGCCTTTTATTAATAGCTCGATACATTTATAATGTTTTTCTGATAGTTGCATATAATCACCTCATTTCTAGCTTTACACATCTTACATTATTTTCATAATAAAAAGGTTTCATTTTGATTATATAATTACATGTTATATAAATAATAATATAGACTGTAATTACCCTTTTAAAATGACACCCTTTTATACCACTATAAATATTTATCTTTTAATTCTTCAATTGTTATTCGTCCGTATCCATAACTTACTGGTTGTATTTCAATCCAACTAAGAGATTCCCCCATCATTTGCTTTATAGTTAAATTACAATTATCTAAATTTAATATTTCTAAAAACTCTAATAACACTTTGCTATTTATTCCACCTGATGCTCCTATATCAAAATTTAATCCTTCATCATTTAATTCTTCAAGTATCGAATATAATTTTTTAATCCTTACCTTTGTTACTTTATAATAAAGTTTCCATAAAATTCTTTCTAATTCCACAATTTTAGAGTAAGTATATTCATATTCTCTAGTTCCTTCTTTATATCCATTCTCTTCTAATGCTGCTCTTCTTCCCATTTTAACATCCCTCCATTTTTAATCATATTCCCCACTGCTCTTTTAAATCATTTAGAAACTTCATCCCTTCGCCATCATCTTTTATAACATCTGGATGAAGTTTTGCAGCTGCAGCTCTATATATTTTCTTTAGATATCCTTTTTCTTCTTCTGTGTAGTTACTTTGTTTTATTGTTGAGTAACTACTATTAAAATTATAACTATTGTAGTTACTGTAATAACTTTCTTGGTAACTACTTTGATATGTTTTACTTGCTTCATACTGCTGCTTAAAGGCTTCAAACTTTTCAGACTCTCTTAATACTCCAAATACATCATAGTAATAGTCATAACTATCTGAACCATATTTATTTTCAAACTTTTCTTTTTCCTGGCGATACTTTTTCAGTATATCTTCATGTTTTTTGTGTGTTTTATATTCTTCTGTCTGATGATATTCTTTTTCTATCTTTTCTATTAATAGATCTAGCTTTGAATATATTAAATTATATATATCATCTTCATTCATTTTTAGTTCTTCTGATAGTCGCTCTATCCTTCCACTAGCACAATCATATAAACTAAACTCAAGCAAATCATAATAACTCATAGTACAAACTGAATATTGTTTCTTCTTGACCTTTCCATCTTCCCTATAACTTTTATGTAAGCTGATTTTATAAGCCTTTTTTATTGGCCTTTTAAAGCGTTCTCCGTCATATCTATAACTATAACTTCCACCATCCACTCCATTAATAAACCATTTATTTTTATATACTTCTAATTCTTTATAATGTCCATAAGGATTTTCTTTTCTTAATTCTATTTCTTGAATAACACAATACATAACTTGCTCCCTTCTGTAGTTACTTATTTTATATAGATAGTAACTACATTTTTACTAAAATTGAAGAGGTAACCTAATATTATTCGGTAACCTCTTAATATATTGACGCTCCCTTTTAAAGGGGAAGCGAAATAAAATTTTATATTAGCTTTCTCTTAATATTGTTTTCTGTTTGAATTCATTCTGTACAACGTAAGTTGCTAATTCTGAATGAAGTTCTGCCATTGAACCATTCTCAAATTTTCTTTCATAGTTTTCTATTATATCCTTTGGAACAACTAAGAAACCTATTCCTAATGTCATTTCTGCAACTTTTCGTATTTCTAATTTGTTATCTCTCTTGAGCTTACTTATACAGCTTACATAAGTACTTTTTACTATTCCAGCACCATATAAATTAAATTCAAGCTTTAAATTTCTATAGTTTTTTATATCTTGATTTATTTCACTATTTATTTTTCTGACCAATTCTTCAAATTCAAATATATAATGTATAAGATGTGTATGAACTTCATCAAACTTCTTACATTGGCTTATCTTTTTATATAAATCCGTTTCTTTAAATTTATTTACATATGCGTGTCCTGATCTACCACTACCCCAATATAAACAACTTAAAAATATGGGTGAATAATCTCCTTCTGTATTTTTAATATCTGAAAAATACTCAAATTCCTCAAAAACAAAAGCATGTATTAATTCATGTCTTATTATTTCTCTTAACCCATCTATTGCTTCACGTTTCAAGGTAATTTCAATATATAATTCATATCTATCCTTTGCTTCCTTAGTTAAAAATATCTTGTGTGTATATCTCCACTTCTTTTCATCCTTTTGAGTATTTTCATAATATCCCAATACATCTTTAACTTTATGTTTCAAATCTACATCAATAACTACTTTATTGCTCAAAAATGGTCTTCTCCTATATGGTCTAAACTTTTTTCTTAACTGTTCTAATTCCTTTTGCATTAATTCATTAAGTAATGATACAAATTCTTTTTTCTTAATCATAGCCATTACCTCTATTCTACATCTACATAAACCCTATAATATTTACCGCTCTTATATGGTTCACTTATATTTTTAACTTTTGCACCATTAGATAATAGGTCTACTAATCTTATCATCTCTAATTCATCACTATACTTAATCATTATCTTAGTCATTTATATTAATCCTCACTTTCTTTTAAATCTTCTTCATATGCTTCATTCCATTCTCCAATAATGTCATCTCTTAAACTTTCTAGTGCGTCAATATGTTCACATATTCCGTTATATCGCCATAAATATTTATTATGTGTTTTTTTATTAAGCTTATTGTATTTATCAGCCATATCATAAAGATAAGCTAGTTTATTTCTTAATCTTTCTTCCATTAGTTAGCACCTCAAATTGCTTTAGTAAAATCTATTTCTCTATATCTTCTTAATTTCTTTTGGCCAATTAATTTATGAAGTGTATTTTGCTTTTCTCTTTCACTTAAATTAGCATTAATTACACAACATAAAATTCCATGTAACACTTGACAGCCCCCTGTAAAATGACTTTTATCTAAATTAACCTCTGTTACAACACATTTTTTCCCTTTATATATAAATAATCTAATTTTATATAGTTCTCTATTAAATTTCATTAGTGTATAATCTCCTATCTATTTATAATCTTATATAATTCAATACTTTTACTTATTTGCTTTAATGTTAGGTCCTGAACCTTAACACCTTCACTTATTAATTCTTGAATAAAATTTTTATATAATAAAATATTCATAAATATACTTCCTTTTACATTTGACTTTTAGGAGATATCGCTATACACTTAAGTTGCGAAGTTAGGTGTATAGCAATATACGATATACCATGTGATGAATGTTTTATTATGTTCATCACTTTTTTTTACAATTAAGCTTAATATCACCAGCTAATATCTGTCCTACTCTTATTTTTAGCTTAATTGGTGTCTTTAGGTACTTATCACCTATCTTTAATACTAATACTTCTAATTCTTCCTTATCTTTCATCAAACACCTCTTGTCCTACTTCTATTTGAATAAGCTCACATTCTTTTGTGTATCCATAATCTTTATTCAGTTCTTGACTGTCAAAATAAAATCTTCTTCTATCCTTATCAAAATTTAAATCAATCCCAAACTCAAGACCCCTCATTCTATCCTTTAAAATTTCTATATATGCGTCTTTAAGCGTAGGGTCTTTCTTTTTCTCCTGTTCTGTAATCTTCTTTATGGATATTGCATAATCTGCTAAATTGGTTATATCACCAGTTCCAGCTATATCAAATTTTGTGACCTTTGAATTGCCTTGTTGTGGTTTTCTAGGGTGTGCTACTAGATGTACTATTGCACCATATTTTCTAGCAAAATTTTTCAACTTATTAACAAATATTTTTTGAGCCATATATTCGTTTTTATAACTGTCTTTAAGGTCTATTTTCATAAGATTGTCAATTATAAATACTTTTACGCCTTGTTTTGCTAATCTATCCATATCAAAAAGTATCTGTTTTTCATCTGTAGTTATACTGTCATCTGTATAGATAAATAGTTTGTCTTTTATCCAGCTATCAATATACTTGATACCGACTTTTCCTAAAGTTTTATATTGAGTTCCTTTGAATGTTTTATTTATAAAATGTTCATCACTTGCAATTGTAGGATACAACCAACTTTTTAAGTTTGAATTAGTAAGTTCTGGACTATATGCAAATACTTTATATCCTTGACTTAAACTTTCAGAAATGCACATCTGATTTAAAAATGTACTTTTACCATTCCCATTATATCCTGTTATGATATTCAATGATCCAGTAACAAATCCTAATAATTTTTCATCTATTTTCTTAAATCCTGTTGGTATTTTCTCCATTGTGTATATATCTACAATTTCAACCTTATCAAGTGTTGTTATAGTATTGCTATTACCTATTTTTGATTTTATAAAATCAATATCATCAAATCTTTTTTTAATTTCTTCATCATTTGTTATTGCTCCAACTTGTATATCTTTTGCTAACTTCAATCTTTCCCTAACAATTCTTAGATTAAGTAACTCATTTATGTATGCAGTAATGTCTGATAATTCAATACTTTCGCTTACTAATTCAGATAAATAACTTACCTTGATACCTTTTGAAATTGCAATTTTACTTACAATCAATATATCTGTACTATCCTTACTTGAGTAACTCTCAACTAGACTCTCAAATACTTTTTGGTTATTAGTGTTATAAAAATCTTGAGTTGTAACTCCTCTTTCTAGTAATCTTATAAGAGTTTTTTTAGATAAAAGACAATTTCCTAGTATTGCCCTTTCAATCTCTAAATTAAATCTTTCCATTAGTTCACCTTCTTTTAAAATTCTCTTATTCCACAATCATCAATACTTATTTGACCTTTAATTTGTTTTGGTTGCTTAGAAGTACACCACGTATTTAGTACCCTATAATGGTCTTTATATTTTTTACCTTTACCATTAGCAATATAATTGTCTAATGCTAATATCTGACTATTTACTAATTCACTATTAAATTTATTTATTAGCTTATCATATTGCTCTTGTGTAATTTTAACTTTGTCTATTACATCATCAATGAAAGTTAAGTTTATATATATATATTCTTTTTCTTTGATAGGGCTTTCCTTTGGCTTTCCCTTGGTTTTCTCTTGGCTTTCAAACTCACCACTTAAACCCGCATTATTGCTTGTTTTTGGTTTTCCCTTAGTTTTCCCTTGGTTTACTTTTGGCTTTCCCATTATTTCAGCAATTTTTATTATTTTATATGTAGGTGCATTTCCTTTACTCGCCTTTTTAACTACTTCTAAATAACCATTTTTAATCATAGATTGAATATTTTTATATATTGTCATAGGTGGAATATCTGCTATTTTAATATCACATGATAATTGATCCATTGTATATTTAACAGTCATATCTTGAAAATTACACTTTTCGTATAACTTTTGATATATCAGTATTTGCCTTTCGGATAGTCCCATTGGTGCTATAATGTAACCTATATTGTCGCACGTGTTCCCTCCTTTCATATTCATAAAATGTCACTCCTTTATAGTCCAATTATGTTATCTAAATTACTTATCATAGTCTTAATAGTTTTTAGTTGATATTCATATGTTTTTACCCTAGCTTTTAAATTTGCAATTTCTAAATCTTTCTTTAAACTTTCCTCATTGCTTTCAGTTCCTAGGTATGAGTCTAAATCTGCTCTAGTAACTAAATACACTCGTCCATTCCTTTTTGCTTTTAGTTTACCTTCTCTAACGTGTTTTTGAATAGTTGATACTGGAAGTCCAACTTCTTCCGCAACTTCAAATAATTTTAATAACTCTTGTCTTGCCATCTTATCACCTCAAATTAATATATTTTTATAGATCATTGTGTATCTATTTATGTAATTACCAGCGTTGTCATTTTAGAAAGTACGAAATTCGTACTAAGATATGAAAATTTTTGTGATGACGAATTTCGTCGGCAGTTATTTTTCATCCGAAAAGAATAATTCTTCTATTGTTGAATTAAGAATTTTTGCTATTGCTTTCATTTGGCCAAGTCTAATATTGTCAAACTCGATTCCTTTTTCCCACTTAATTAAAGTTGCTGGGGAAATATTAATTGCTCTTGCAAGGTCAATTTGTTTAATACCAGCTTTTATTCTTGCAAGTTTTAAATTTATTCCCATGTAATCACCTCCACGGCTTTTAAATTCGTTTATATCATCATAATACATATTTAAAAGTCGTATGTCAATATAAAAATAAAAAAAAGTGTATTTTAAATTCGTATTGTGATATTATAATATTGAGGTGAATAATAATGAGTATTTCTGACAATATAAAAAAATATAGAAAAAAGGCAAATTTAACTCAAAAACAATTAGCCGAAAAAATAGACAAAAATGATAGGACTATTCAAAAGTATGAAAAAGGTGATATAGCTCCTCCGACAGATGTATTAAAAAAGATTGCTAAAGAATTAAATATTAATGTTCTTAAATTAATAGATGAATCCGGTTTTGATATAGCTGAAAATTTATCCAATACAACCCTTAATGAAAAAAATAACTTTGATAATTTGAATAGTGAACATTCCCTTGAATATAACGATATGATGAATAATTTATATGATAAATATTTTGATAAATTATTAGTATGGAAAACATCTCCTATGGGATATACAGAAACTATTAATTTTTATCTTTCTAAATTACCTACAATATATGTGGGAGAATTAGAAACAGATGATATAGAAGAATTATCAACTATACTTTTAAGACTTATTAAATTAAAAAAGATTGAACGCACTTATATTAATGAGAACATAAAAGATACGGATTTGTACGAATCAACTTTTTTAGACATAAAATCTTCTAAAAATAAATAATTTACACACAAACTAATTCAGAGGTAAATAAATGGCAAGTTACGAACAACTATCAAAATATAACTGGAAAGCAACTGTAAGTCTTGGATACGAGAACGGAAAGCAACTCAAGACTAGAAAACAAGGATTTAAGAGTAAAAAAGATGCTGAAAAGTGGGTTACTGAAACCTTAAGCCAAAAACATAAAGGATATGTCACAACTGCTGACTCTAATGTATTATTTAAGGACTATATAAATAAGTGGTTTGATGAATATAAATCTCAAAATATAAGTATCAATACTAAGACAAATTATCGTTCAAGAATAGATACTCATATAATACCAAAATTAGGCTCATACAAGCTAAATAAAATCACTAATGTAATTATTCAAGATTTTTATAATAGCCTTATCTGTGATGGAATGAAACCATCTAGCGTTAAAAAAATAATGGAAACTCTAAACGGTGTATTTAAATATGCTCAAAAAAACAAATTAATATATACAATACCTACTGATATAGAAAAGCAACCTATGAATAAATCTAAAGTTGAATATTGGGTACAAGATGAAATTGACTTTTATTTAAATCAAATTAAAGACACTTATCTGTATACTCCAATACTTATAGAAATATTTACTGGCTTGAGAGTAGGGGAGCTTTGCGGTCTTAGATGGTGTGATATAGATTTTGATAATAAATATTTAACCGTTAATAATCAAGTTATCTATGATAGGCAATTGAAAATGCTCGTATTTTCAAAAATATTAAAGACTGATACAAGTCATAGAAAAATAACATTGCCTAAAATATTAATAGATCATTTAGAATCAATTAAAGGTGATGCAACCTCAACTGATTTTGTGATATTAAGTCGTGAAGGTCTTATGTGCAATCCCCGTAATTTATCAATGAACTTTACTCAATCAATTCAAAAATATAAATATTCTATTGAAGATATGGAAAAAGATGATAAAAAAATTCCAAATAATTATATGCAACTTAAACAAATTACTTTTCATGCTCTAAGGCATACACACGCTACATTATTAATATTCAATGGTGAAAATATAAAGGTTATATCTGAGAGATTGGGCCATAAAAATATATCTACTACATTAGATACATATACTCATGTTATGGATGATATGAAAAATAATACTGCTGATTTACTTGATAATGTTTTTAAATATAAGCCCCAATAATCCCTTAAAAACTTTTCTAAGGAAAATAATCCCCAAACAATCCCTTTTTCAAGCAACAATAAAGGCTACAACCATTGATATTACTTGATTGTAGCCTTTAAACTGGTACTCCCAGCGGGAATCGAACCCACATCTATCCCTTAGGAGGGGATTGTTCTATCCATTTAACTATAGGAGCACATATATTAGAGAGTTAATAAAATAACTCCCTAATAAAGTTTATTATAATTATTTAGCAATGTCAAATTTATATTTTTTATTTACTCTTCTTCTTAATATGTCAACCAATTCTGTAATTAAAGGCCCTGACCCAAATATCACAGCAAGTGAGATTATCCAGTGTCTTAACTTTAATCTTTCTAAACTGAATATAAGTCTTCCTACTGGTGTTAAGAATGCTAATGCCATGATAAAAAACATCGCAATACACAATCCCATCTTAAATTTAGTTAAAGGTCTTGCAACTCGTATTAAAATCATCATACTTATTCCTGCAAATAACAGTAATGACGCAGTTTTACTATAAGTTATATCTGATCCAATGTGTCTTGATATTACAAAAGTACTTGTTGTAAATATTGCAAGTATTAATCCATTTGGAATACTAACAGTTAATACTCTTTCTAAAAATCCTTTTTCTACTTTTCCTGTACTAGGCAATAATGCTAAAAAGAACCCTGGTATTCCTATTGCACAGCTTCCTACCAATGATAATTGAATAGGATCTATTGGGAATTCTATTAAAAGTATAGATGCAATTACAGATACAAATATCGAAAATATTGTTTTTGATAAAAATAATTCAGATACTCTTTCTAAGTTTTGAATTTGTTTGCGTCCTTCTTCAACTACTTTTGGCAATGCCGAAAAATCGGATTTCATAAGAACTAATTGTGCTACTGCCTTTGTAGCATCTGAACCATTAGCCATAGCTATACCACAGTCAGATGTTTTTAAAGCAAGAACATCATTAACGCCATCACCAGTCATAGCAACTGTATGGCCATCTTCTTGAAGCGCTTTAACTATCCTTTTCTTTTCATGTGGAGTCACTCTCCCAAATACTTTTGTTTTTCTAACTATTTCTCTAAATTTATCATTATCATCTGGTAATTCTCTTGCATCAATGTAATTTTTCCATTCATTAACTCCAGCTCTTCTTGCAACCTCTGATACCGTTACAGGGCTGTCACCAGATATTATCTTTACTTCAACACCTTGTTTTTCAAAATATGCCAATACCTCTGGAGCTTCTTTTCTTATTATATCTTCAATTAGTATCAATGCCGCACTTTCTATCTTTCCAGTAAGCTCATCTTCTAACACATCATTGCATACATTTGCTAATAGTAAAACTCTCTTTCCCTTTTTAGCTTCTTCTTCAACTGCTCCTTTTATTAAATTGTACTTTTCTTTTAGTATAATTTCTGGAGCGCCAAGGACCCATGTACCTAAGCCTTCAAACTTAGCTCCTCCCCATTTTCTTTTAGATGAAAAAACAACCTTTTTTATACATTTCACTTCATTGTTATATGAAGTATATTTATCTAAAATTGCTTTTTGTGTAGGATTGTTACTAGGCAAATTATGAATTAAAACCGATAATATTTCATCAATTTCTTTATCACTTCTACTGCCTATATTTCTAATATCACTTAATTTTAAATTACCTTGTGTTATTGTTCCGGTCTTATCTAAACAGAGTACATCTACTCTTGCTAAAACTTCTGTTGCACAGAGTTCTTGCACAAGTGTATCATGCTTACCCAATTTTACAATAGATACTATAAATGTAGCACTTGTTAAAAGCATTAATCCTTCAGGAATCATTCCAATTATGCCTGATACTGTTCCTATCATAGCACTTCTCCAATCATTTCCTGTAGCCTTAAGCTGAGCAACTGTTAATAAAATTGATACAGGTATTATAATCCATATAAGAATTTTAAATATCTTATTTATAGCATTTCTAAGTTCTGAATTTATAACCTTAAACTTTTTAGCTTCTTCTGCAAGAATTGATGAATATGTTTGTTTTCCTATTTTTGTAACTCTAGCATATCCTTCTCCTGCAACTACAAAACTTCCTGAATATAAGTTATCTTTTAATTTCTTACTAATAGAATCTGACTCACCAGTTATCATTGATTCATCAATTTCTAATCCATTACTATAAACAACTTCTGCATCAACCATTATTTGAATGCCATTTTCTAAATAAATAATATCATCCAAAACAATTTCACTTGCTGGAATTTCTTTAGTTTCCCCCTCTCTTAAAACTTTAGCCTTTACCATGCTTACAACTGATAACTTCTCTAAAGTTTCTTTAGCTCTCAATTCTTGTGCTACACCAATTAGTGTATTACAAACAATAACTCCTACAAACAGAGAATTTTTGGGTGATCCAGCTAAAATTATTATTGCCGCAAGTATAAGATTTATAGCATTAAAACTAGTAAATAAATTAGCCCTTATTATTTGCCATATGGTTCTTGACGGAGCCTTAGGAATATAATTAACTTTACCATCTTCTTTTCTCTTTAAAACTTCTTCATTGCTTAATCCTAAAATATGTTTTTGATTGTTACTTATAAATTCTTCTTCTATTCCTGTCATCAATTAGTCTCCTATTATATTCTGTAAATTTTTACTTACTATAATATTATACCTTCTTTTATTAATAACTTCCTAAATTTTTTATTAAGTTAAAATTAAATTTATCAAAAAATTTACATTTCACACCTTGGATAATACTTTTAAATATTTAAAATTTATAATATACTGTTCTGTAGGAATAATTAATAATTTAAGGATGTGTAAATAAATATGTTAAGAACAATAGTTTTTTATCCTTGCATTATTCTAAGTCTCATTTGGGCTAATATAATCTATAGGATAAAAATAAGGTTTTTAGACAAAAAGGAAGATAAATCAGAAAAAGAAGCTTATATTTATAAAGTAACTTCTAGTTGGGCAAGATTTATATTGAAAATAGCTGGTGCAAAGGTCACAGTTAAAGGTGAAGAAAATATTCCAAAAGATGATACTGTATTATTTGTATCTAACCATCAAAGCAATTTTGATATTCCTTTATTAATGGCATACATTAATGTACCAAAGGGTTTCATCGGTAAAAAGGAATTAGAAAGCTGGCCTTTTATTGGCACATGGATGAAATATATTCATTGTGTATTTATGGACAGAGATAATTTAAGAAAATCTGCTGAAGCAATAGTTGATGGAATTAAATTGCTAAGAAGCGGATACTCAATGGTTATATTCCCAGAGGGAACTAGAAGTAAAGGTAAGCCTGTTGATGAATTTAAAGCTGGGAGTTTTAAACTAGCTACTAAATCTAAAAGAGCAATTGTTCCAGTAACAATCAATGGAACTTACAAACTATTAGAAGCTAATAATAATAGAATCAAATCTGCTGAAATAGAACTAATAATACATAAACCAATAGATGTTACAACTTTATCTAAAGAAGAAACTGACAAACTTCATGATACGGTTCAATCAATAGTAAGCAGTGGTTATAAGTCTGAATAAAATATACTGAATATTATCACTCTTTGGCACAATACTATTTCCCGTATTGTGCCTTTTCATCGCTATTATTATCGTATTGTATTATTTCCCATATGCATTGTTTTGACATTGGCACATTATTTATGTTATAATAATTTTATTTGCTTGTGTAAAGACAATTAAAATAGAATATTTAATTTTTAAATATAAAGAACAATAGAAACGAGGATAATTAATGAACAATAATGAATTTTACAATTTAGGTCTTAAAGAGACCGTTGTTAAAGCTATAGATGAAATGGGCTTTACAAAACCATCACAAATACAAGAACAAAGTATTCCTGTAACTCTTAGCGGAGTTGATTTAATAGGGCAAGCACAAACTGGTACTGGAAAAACTGCAGCTTACAGCTTACCTATTATCACTAAAATGAGTAATGCTCCTGGAATAAAGGCTCTTATATTGGCACCAACAAGAGAACTTGCAGTTCAAGTTAATGACGAAATAACAAGACTTTCAAAGTATGAAAAGCTTAATGTTTTATCTGTTTATGGTGGAGATTCGATAGATAGACAAATAAGAGCTCTAAAAAAATCTAATGTTGATATAGTCGTTGGTACTCCAGGAAGAATGTTAGATCTTATAAAGAGAAAAGTACTTCATTTAGATAAAGTAGAATTTTTAGTTCTAGATGAAGCAGATGAAATGCTTAATATGGGATTCATTGATGACATAGAAGAAATATTAAGTCATACACCATCTGAAAGACAAACACTTTTATTTTCAGCAACAATGCCAGATCCAATAGCTAAACTGGCTAAAAGATATATGAAGCCTGATGCTAAATTAGTAAGTGTTAAAAAGAGTACATTAACTGTATCTAAGATTGAACAAAGCTATTATATGGTAAATGGTAAAAATAAGCTAGAAGCACTTTGTAGACTATTAAGCCTAGATAATCCTTCTTCAGCTATAATATTCTGTAAAACTAAAAAAGGCGTTGACGATTTAGTTCACGACTTGCAAGCTAAAGGATTTATGGTTGAGGGAATGCATGGAGATATGACTCAAACTCATAGATTAGCTACTTTAAATAAATTTAAAAAGGGTACATTACATTTATTAATAGCAACAGATGTTGCAGCTAGAGGTATAGATGTTGATGGTGTAACTCATGTTATAAATTATGATCTTCCACAAGATGTTGAAAGCTATGTTCACAGAATTGGTAGAACTGGTAGAGCTAACAGAGAAGGAACTGCTTATTCTTTAGTGACTCCAAAAGATTTTTCTATGATAAAACAAATTCAAAAAGTTACTAAGAGTGATATAAAACAAAATCCTGTTCCAACTGTTGATCAAATTAATAACAAAAAATTTGAGGATATGGCTGATGAAATACAAAAGACTATCGAGTCTGGAGAATTAGGCAAATTCTTACCAAGTGCAATAAATCTTGTTGAAAATCATGATCCAGTAGCAGTAATCGCTGGATTAATGAAAATCAAATTTGATAATGAGCAAATATTTGAATACACTTCTAATTCTTTAGAAACACCTAAGAGCGAAGATGTACGTTTATTCTTCTCTGTAGGTAAAAAAGACGGTTTAACTCCTAAGATATTAATTAACTATATTAAAGATAAAACAAGAGTTAATGCATCAACTATAGGTCAAATTGATCTAATGGAGAACTTCTCCTTTGTAAGTGTCGACAGAAGCATATCTGAAAAGATATTAAATAAATGTCCAGGAGGCAAAATCAACAGAAAGAAAGTCAATGTTGAAGTTGCTAATAGAAGAAGAAAATAATCTTTTTAAAAGGCTCCTCTTAACTGTGATGGAGCTTTTAGTATGCCTTTAATAAAAAAGCTGTTTTTAAATACAGCTTTTTTTATTTATCCACAATTTTAAAAATTTCCTGTGAAGTTTTCCACAATTCTTTAACTTTTTGTTTATTTTTATTTAATCAATGTGAATTATTTTCTTCATCTAATGGTACTAACTCAGTCTCTACTACTTCTGTATAATCTATATCCACTATTTCCGGTGATCCATCAACATAAAATCTTTTAGGCATTCTTATGCTTAACATTTCTTCATCTATACTTTTTAAAATATTATCTGTATCTATCTCTTCTATATTATCAAATGTTTTATTATAATGATTCTTAACTTTTGTTTTTATTCCAAATGGATTAGTGTTAATTTCTAAGCGATTCAGATTTATTTCAATAATTCCAGAATCATATCTTATACTAAGTTCTCTTAAATTAACTCCATTTAATTCAATTGTTAATAAATACATATCATCATATGATTCAAATTTAATAAAATTAACCTCTTCTTGATTTTTTTCTTCATCCGAATTTTCATAATTAGAAAATACATCTTCATATAAATCTGTTATTTCATTTATACCAATATCCCCTAAAAATGATTCAACCATATCATCTATTTTGTTGAAAGTCCCAAATGTAAAAACTCCTCCACCTTTAAATGGAAAAAAATTGAACATTATACCCTCCAAAAATATTTATATATACTATTCTATTTTTTTACTTCATATATGTTAATTATTTATAAGATTTAATACTGTATTGATACACTATTGAATATTCAACCCTTTAATAATACAATAATAATTATATGGAGGTATAATATGAAAAGAATTGATAAAATTCACAATTACATTCTAGAACATTCGAAAAATTTTACTAAAGCAGAAATTCTTAATAATAATGGACCAACAGCACAAGAAATAGGAAATGCTTTAGATATTTTAAGAAATAATGTTTCTAAAGAACTTAACAATCTTTGCAGAGATAAAAAACTCATTAAAATTAAAAACCGTCCTGTTTTGTATTTTGACAAAAAGTATATAGAAGATATTTTTTCTATAAAAATTTCTTCTGATTCAGAAGAAATATCTATTGATACTCTTCTTAATTCATCAATTACTTCAGATAAAGACTCCTGCTCTCCATTTAGTTATCTCATAGGCTATAATACGAGTTTAAAAAATCAAATTGAGCAAGCTAAAGCGGCTTTGATGTATCCTCCAAATGGTCTCCATACATTGATAATAGGTAGTACAGGAGTTGGAAAAAGTCTCTTTGCAAATATAATGTATCAATACGCAAAATATATAAAGAAATTATCATCAGATGCTCCATTTATAGTTTTCAATTGTGCAGACTATGCAAATAATCCACAGCTATTATTATCTCATATTTTCGGACATATAAAGGGTGCATTTACTGGAGCTGATAAAGAGACAGATGGTATTGTTGCAAAAGCTGATGGTGGTATATTGTTCTTGGATGAAATTCATAGACTACCACCAGAAGGTCAAGAAATGATCTTTTACTTTATGGATACAGGCACTTATAATAAGCTTGGCGAAACTGAAAGAAACCGAAAAGCTAATGTATTATTGATAAGTGCCACAACAGAAGATCCTAATTCTGCATTATTGAATACTTTCATTAGAAGAATTCCTATCACTATAGCTATTCCAAACTTCAATGAAAGACCGCTTGAAGATAAAGTTAAACTTATTCAATTCTTAATTTCTAAAGAAGCTCAGAGAGTTAACAAAGCCATAAAAATATCTGATGACGCAATAAAAGCATTGATAGGAAGCACATCATATGGAAATGTAGGGCAATTAAAATCTAATATTCAATTGATATGTGCAAAGGGCTTCTTAAATTCAATTAATACAGATAATAATATTGAAATAGATATCTCTTTATTACCTGGAAACATAAAGAATGGGCTTATATCCTTTGGGAATAAAGATAAAGAAGATAATTCTCATTGGAACATGATTCCTAAATATATAACTATCAACCCCGATGACAATGGACTTTTTATTGAAGAGGATTCATATGAACCTTCTTTCAATATATATAATATTATCCAAGATAAAACCTCTGCATTAAAAGAACAAGGTATGAAAGAAGAAGATATTAAAAACTTTATAACTACTGATATCAATCTACATTTAAAGCAATTCTATGATAGATTTAAAAACGAAGCAAATTCAAGAGAAGGACTATTAAAGATTGTTGATAAGGATATTGTTGATTTCACTGAAGACTTAAAAAAATTAGTTGAAAAAAAATTGGATACAGTCTTAAATGATAGATTCATTTATGCAATAAGCCTTCATTTTAGTGCTTTATTTAATCGTATAAAAACAAAATTATTTTCATTTTCTGATGACATAAATTTATCAATATCAACCACTAGTAAAGAATTTGAAGTTGCTAAAGAAATTTATTCACTTACTGAAGAAAAATTCAATATTGTCATTCCACCAATAGAAATAGAGTATCTCGCTCTTCTTCTAAGTTCTATAAACGATCCTATAGATCAAAAAAGAATAGGAATAGTAGTCGCTGCTCATGGAATTAGCACTGCTACAAGCATGGTAAATGTGGCTAAAAAATTATTTGAAGCTGATAACATAGTATCTGTTGATATGCCACTTGAAAAAAAACCTCTTGATATATTAGAAGATGTTATATTGAAAGTTAAGGAAATTAATGAGGGAAAAGGAGTTCTTTTATTAGTTGATATGGGATCCTTAAATACATTTGCAGATGTTATAACAGAAAGGACTGGAATATCTACTAAAAGTATTGATATGGTTTCTACCCCATTAGTTTTGGAGGCTGTAAGAAAATGTTCTCTTTGTGATAGTGACTTAAATTCTGTTTATTCATATTTAATTAAAGACTTCAGAGGATATACAAATAAATTAGTTGTTAATAAAAATAGTAATAATCTTCACAATGCCATTGTTACTGTATGTTCAACTGGAAAAGGAGCTGCTATAAAACTGAAAGAATTGGTTCAGGATATCGTTACTAGTATCACTCCAGATCCAATAGAAATAATACCTGTCTCTACAAATAAAATATCTGATTCTATAAATCATATATCAAAAAATAGAAATATTTTATCTGTTGTAGGAATAACAAATCCTAAGCTAGGATTGCCTTTTATATCTATTGAATCGCTAATTGATGGATCTGGTGAAGAAATATTAAGAAATATAATTGAAGGAAATCCAATAGATTCAACTCCTGCAAAGCTTCAAAATCCTATTGTTATAAGAAAGCTTTGCAAAGAAAGCCTACAAGAACTTCTTACGTTCCTCAACCCTGAAAAGATATATCCATTATTAGAAGATTTCATGAATTCGCTGGGAAATACACTAAATCTAACTTATGAGAATCCAGTGAAATTGAAATTTATAATACACTTAGCCTGTGCACTAGAAAGAATGGTAGTAAATGATGGATTAGAATTTAGGGATGATACTTCTATGTTAAATAAAAATATATTCAATGCCCTAAAACAGGCAAGTGCGGTATTCAATAAATCATTATCTATAATATTAACCGATGATGAATTATATTATATGGTTGATATTTTAGAGCAATACACAAAATAGAGTATCAATATTCTATATTAATTTACATTAAAAATTTATAATAGTGTATTATTTTATTCTCGTTCTGTATTTCCCCAAATTATTGTGTATCATTTTAATAATTAATAATTTTTTCCAATTGCGTAAGTTCTAATGTTCACCTATAAATTAATATTATGATACAGAACTTGGCACGACTTTTGCTTTATATAAAAGTATAACTCAAGATTAATCTTAATTTAAGAAAGGAGTAGTTGCAATGATAGCATTAATTGTCGGAACACATGGCATGTTTTCTAAAGAACTAGTAAAGTCTGCTGAAATGATTTTTGGAGAGCAAAAAAATATTGGCTATGTAACTTTCGTACCTGGTGAAGGTACTGAAAACCTAATATCCAAATATGATGAAATAATAAAAGAACTAGATTGCACTGATGGAATTTTATTTATGGTTGATCTTTTTGCTGGTAGCCCATTTAATGCTGCAAGCATGCTTGCTATAAAAAATAGTAATATGGAGATTGTCACTGGAGTCAACTTACCAATGATACTTGAAGTTTTCAGTAATAGGGAATCTTCAACATTATCTGAATTAGTAAACATCGCAGAGAAAAGCGGAAAAGAATCAATAAGAAAATTAATAAAACAAGCTTCTGAAAGCTTCGAGGAGGATGATTTATAATGAAAATTGCATTAGCAAGAATAGATGATAGATTAATACACGGACAAGTTGTAACAGTCTGGTCAAAAGAAACAAAATGTCAAAGAATAATTGTATGTAACGATGATGTAGCAAATGATGAAATTAGAAAAACTCTACTTACTCAAGTTGCTCCTCCTGGAGTTAAATCGCATGTTGTTGATATAGATAAAGCAATCAAAGTTATCAATAATCCAAAATATGAAAATGATATAGTCTTACTGCTTTTCACTAATCCAACAGATGTTTTAAGGTTAGTTGACGCAGGAATAGACATTAAGAGTGTCAACATAGGCGGTATGTCATTCAAAGAAGGAAAAATTCAAATAACACCTGCTATTTCAGTTAATGCCGAAGATATTAAATCATTTAAAGCATTAAATAAAAAAAATATAGAATTAGAAATAAGGAAAGTAGCTTCTGATTCAAAATCTCTTATTATGCCTCTAATAGAAAAACTTTAATAGTTATCTACTAAACATACTATACCCTTAATCCCAAACCATAAAAATATAAATAATAGCTAAATATCAGGTAGCTATTATTTATATTAATCAAAATCTGTATATATATTTTTTATATATAAATTATCAATAAAGGGGGAAATCATTATGGAAATTAATGCATTTCAAATCATTATTATTTTCTTAATTGCATGTATTTCTGGTATGGGATCAGTTCTTGATGAATTTCAAACTCACAGACCATTAATTGCATGTACATTGATCGGACTTGTTTTAGGTGATTTAAAGACTGGAATTATTATTGGTGGTACATTAGAAATGATGGCTTTAGGCTGGATGAATATCGGTGCTGCAATGGCTCCTGATGCTGCTCTAGCTAGTATTATTTCAACTATTATCGTAATTGCTGGAAAACAAGATATAAGTGCTGGAATTGCAATTGCAATTCCAATTGCTGCTGCTGGACAAGTATTAACAATACTTTGTAGAACAATTACAGTTTTCTTCCAACATCAAGCAGACAAATGTGCTCAAAATGGTAACCTTACAGGAATTGATATATGCCATTTAGGTGCTCTTGGAATCCAAGCTCTTCGTGTATCTATTCCTGCAGTAATCGTTGCTAGCTTTGTTGGTACTGATATCGTTCAAAACATGCTAGCTGCAATACCAGAATGGGTAACTAGAGGTCTACAAGTTGGTGGTGGTGTAGTAGTTGTAGTTGGATACGCTATGGTTATTAACATGATGGAAGCAAAACACTTAATGCCATTCTTCTTCTTAGGATTTGTAGTTGCTGCAATAAGTCAATTAAATTTAGTTGCTTTAGGTATAGTTGGTGTCGTTTCAGCTGTAATCTATATTCAATTAAATCCTAAGTTCAATACTAATAGAACAGCAGTTGAGATGGCATCATCAAGCATTGCTGATGATGAATTAGACTAATCAAGGAAAGGATGGTAATCAATATGAGTGAAAAAAAATTAACTAAAAGTGATCTTAAAAGTGTATTTATTCGTTCTAATTTTCATCAAGGTTCTTGGAACTTTGAAAGAATGCAAGCTCTAGGATATTGTTTTGCTATGATTCCAGTAATAAAAAGATTATATACTGGTGAAGAAAGAAAAGAAGCACTAAAGAGACATCTTGAGTTCTTTAATACGCAACCGTTTGTAACTGCTCCAATCCTTGGAGTAATAGCTGCCATGGAAGAACAAAAAGCTAACGGCGCTGAAATCGATGCTGGTGCAATAAATGGTGTTAAAGTTGGTTTAATGGGACCTCTTGCAGGTGTTGGAGATCCAGTATTCTGGGGAACATTAAGACCAGTTGTAGCTGCACTTGGTGCTTCTATAGCATTATCAGGAAGTGTTCTTGGACCAATATTATTCTTCGTTTTATTTAACGCAGTACGTCTTGGAATTAGATGGTGGGGAGTTTCTTACGGATATAGTAAAGGAACTACTATAGTTGGAGATATGGCAGGCGGTAAGCTTCAAAAATTAACAGAAGGTGCTTCAATACTTGGTCTATTCGTAATGGGTGCACTTGTTAATAGATGGACTTCAATCAATGTTCCTTTAGTTGTTTCAACTATAACAGCTCAAGATGGTACAACTACAGTAACAACTGTACAAAATATCTTGGATCAATTATTACCTGGATTACTTCCATTATTATTCACATTCATTTGTATGAAACTACTTAAGAATAAAGTTAATGCAGTATGGATTATCTTTGGAATATTCATTCTTGGTATAATTGGTTATTCATTAGGAATATTCGCTTAATAGAACATTAATTAGAGTAAGTAATAGAGATCTTTCTAAATCTCTATTACTTATTTTTTAATATCTTTTTAAAGTTTTCTACTTCTTTTAAGGTTTCTTCACGTTTTAATTTATTTAAATTTCCTCTTCCAAGTCTATCACACCTTGATACTAAAATCATTTCATCAACATCAACATCTTCAAGCATTTGCTTAATATTTTGAAACCTTGAATTCTTTGTTACAAATAAAATCTGCATGTGCCATCTCACTAATGAAATTACTTTATTTATAAAAACCTCATCTTGATTAAAATATTCTAAAAATTCTCGTGCCATCTTAGCTCCCACTGTATCATGATTATAAGATGTCAATTTTCCTTTTCTTAATTTTGTGGTAGGCTTCTTTCCCAAATCATGTAAAAGCAATGCCCACATAAATGCCTTTTTGTCCTTGCTTCTCTCTCTCACTGTTGCGCCTTCATCTACTACCATCATGGCATGGATAAATACATTTCCTTCTGGATGATATATTGGGTTTTGTTCTACAGTCAATAGGTCTTTTATCATGGATAATGGATACTCATCAAAATCACCATTTTCAACTTGCTCATTTAAATATATAGATGGTTTTTCATCATTTAATAAATGTTTTTCAATCTCTAAAAATTTTTCCTTCATCAGATATTCTCCTAACTTCATAGATTTATCTTTTTTATCTATTAGTTATTATTTGAATTTCATGATTTTAAATTCATATATTTTATAAATAAGGTATGTACAAGGTTTAGTGAATAATACCTGAAATGAAACTCTCATGTTATGCTCGCTTTTCTACAAAAAACAATGGATTCATTTCTTTGTTCCATCGTAATAATTAGTTTATAGAAAAACAAAGAAATTCAATATATGAATAGGCGTAGTATTGTATTAAGAAATTTAAGCTTTTAACTTCTTAGAGATAGGCTG
>ERZ810019.74-NODE-74-length-34799-cov-9.02619_pt1 | contig 34799 bp, 31 predicted proteins | sample MGYA00520494_ERZ810019 | MGnify/ENA primary metagenome ERZ810019 (study PRJEB31588, sample SAMN03398862) | human gut metagenome | study: EMG produced TPA metagenomics assembly of the PRJNA231909 data set (A prospective, longitudinal analysis of the... | reverse complement strand
AAAATGTTTTTTTACTCATTACTGAATTCACCTCATAAGTTTATTGTACAAAAAAGACTCTATATAAATAGACACTCTTTTATTTAATGTCTACTATATAGGGTCCATTTTATTTTCAGCTGACTTTTTTATTTATTTAATAGATTTTATTATTTCTACTCTTGTAATTTCATGATTTTTCATCTTAGCTATTCTAAGTGCAAAACCAGAATAATAAATACATAATCCTGTACCTAAATTTAATTTTCTATTTTCCACTTCATCCAAAATTACTTCTTCTAATGTATGATTATCATTATAAGGAATATCTATATGTTCTAATATATTAATCCTCTTAACTCTCTCATTTCCTCTATATATAGTCTTAGCCACTTCGTCAAAATTGTAAAATAAATATTTTCTTACAGCAAATAAAATTGCAATAGATATTATTCCAACTAAATTTTCTAATGTTGATGTATGCTCGACTATAAGTTGTCTTGCAATAGCAAATAATAATACTTCTATTACTGTAGCAGGTGTATGCTTACATAGCATTTTTATAAATTCTATCCCTATTACAAGATTAAATGCTGATGCTAAGAAAATATTAAATGATTCTATATCATTTTTATGCATAGCAATTAACTTTAAATCACTAACTAAAAAAATAAGTAAAATACTAATACTAATAGCTAGTAATATTCCAATAATTATTTCTAAAATATCTGCTATTTGAAGAATTTTATTATTAAAAAATTTTTTCATTTTTCCTCCTTATGTTGCCATAATATAATGTCAATACAGTATGATTCTATAATAATAATTAGCCTCTGTTTATTGGGATATTGAAATGTCTTTACCATCAGATTTTATAGTTATATCCCCATTTTCAGTAAAATAATTTTTCACATTATATTTCTCTAAGATAAGTATAGTTTTATCATCAGCAGTTTCTTCTTTTGAGGATGTTATTATCGAATATTGAGGCTTGGTATTTTCTATTAAATTTTCAGTCATATTATTAACTCTTCCATGATGTGGCATTTTAATTACTGAAAAGTATTTTTTATTGTATTTTAAGAACTCTTTTATCCTTTCTTCTTCAGCATCTCCCATAAACAGAAAACTTTTATCTTTATAATTAATTTCCACTATAATAGAATAATCATTTGATTTTTTATATTCATCTTTTTTAGGCGGACATATCTTAATTTCTACGTCATCAATTTTTACACTAATTTCTTCATGTAATAAAGTTGGCTGTATATTGCTTTTTTCAATTGCTTCTTCATATTCTTCATACTGATTACTTTCTTTTTTATAATCAGGCTGTATTAGATTATTTATTTTAAACTTATTTATTATTTCATCAGCACCTCCAATATGATCTTTGTCCATATGTGTTAAAATTAAATATTCTAATGAATCAATACCTTGTGATTTTAAATATGTACTTATTTCATTTTTATTTTTATCTAATCCTGTATCAATCATTATATATTTATCTTGTATACCTATAAGAATACAGTCTGCTTTTCCTGCATCAAAAAATTTTATTATAAGTTCATCATTTGCTTGATTGTAATTATTATATTGCTTGCTACTATAACATCCAATAAACATACAAACAATAACAATATTCAATATAAGTAATAATAATCTTTTAGTCATATCTTGCCACCAATCTATTTTTAATTTTAAATGAATCTAAATATATAATTATAATATTATACACATAAAGCATATGCATCAACAGGTAAAATTTAAGAATATTTGTAAAACAATATTTTATATAAATATTATTTAAATTATTTTAGACATTTCTAAAATATAATGTTAAAATATAATTATATACTATTTGTTAATTAAAGGTGTGATACTATTATGTCTAAATACGCAGATTTTCAAGATAAGCCAATAAACAAAACTTTAAGTTATATTCATTGGTTTTTCATTTCTAACATTTATTTTGCATTATGTAATATACTATTAATGCTCTCTTTATATTTATTTGATATAAAATTTGAAAATATAGCTATATTTTTCTTAGCTCTAATACCAACTGGGCCTTCACTATGTGCTCTATGTTCTTTTATGAACAAGTTAATAAGAGATAAATACGTTGATACTACTCGTGATTTTTTTAAAGGATATGTTGAAAATTTCAAAGCTTCTTTAAAATTTTGGTGCATTTTTTTATTACTATCATTTATTTTAATTTTTGATTTAAAATTATGTTTAATGAATAGAAAATTTATTTTTCTAATTATACCTATGATTTTTATGTTATTATTTCTTATAATACTATGTTCATATTCAATACCTATTTTATCTAAGTATGAAATAAAACTACTTGATAATATTAAATTATCATTTTACTTAGCACTAAAAACTCCAATTAAAACACTACTCAACTTAGTAATTATTGCATTATCAGCTTATATTTTCTTATATATAAGCAACATAATTGGATTGTTTGTTTTTAGTCTTTCATCTTATATATTGATGAAAAACATGGCTTCATGTTTCTTATTTATAGAAAGTAAATATCTAAAATAATATTGATTTGATTTTTGCATATAAATACCACTATAATTATACTATAGAAATTTGGATATTTAGCATTATAAACAGAAAGGGGTAGCTGCTTTACAAGTAGCAAATAAATTATGATACATATAACTAATTTAAAAGACGGAATATCTATTTTTAAAGCCTTAAGTTCTGATGTAAGAATAGATATATTGAATATATTATCTGAATATCAACAGCTGAATATGAATGAACTATCAGAAAAACTTAATCTAACTAATGGTGCTGTAACCATGCATATAAGAAAATTAGAAGAATGCGGGCTTATAACTACTAATAATTTAACTGGTAAACATGGATTACAAAAGATATGTTCGCTACATGAAAATAAAATAGTAGTTGATATGGAATCAGATACTCCTGAAAATTCTTATGATATTGATATGTGTATAGGTCATTATTCTTCATACGAAATAACTCCTACTTGCGGAATAGCAACAAAGGATAAGCTTATTGGAGAAGTTGATAATCCGAATTATTTTGCTGATCCTGAAAGGATGTATGCTGACATTCTTTGGTTCACTAAAGGCTTTATTGAATATAGAATACCTAACTACTTAAAGCCAAATCAGATATTTTCTGAATTACAAATATCTATGGAAATAAGCTCTGAAGCTCCTGGTATATGTAATATATGGCCATCCGATATACATTTTTCTATTAACAATATAGATATCGGAACTTGGATTAGTCCTGGAGATTTTGGCGATAACAAAGGTTTATTTACACCATCATGGTGGTTTCCTAATTGGAATCAATATGGCTTATTAAAATTACTTGCAGTTAACCATTATGGAACATTTATGGATGGGTTAAAGATCTCTGATGTAACATTGAATGATTTAAATCTAAACTATAAAAGCGATATTGTTCTAAAACTTGCAGTACCTGAAGATACTAAGCATGTTGGAGGATTAACTATCTTTGGAAAGAACTTCGGTAATTATAACCAAGGCATACATGTTCGAATTATATATAACTAGTAAAAAGGATTCATAAAGATATAAAAATTTTTATGAATCCTTTTTGTTACAGTACTTTTTTCCCCCATAAAGCAACTGCATTTTTATCAATAGTAGTAAAAATCAAAGTTTCTTTGTTCTCTTCCCAATCCCATGAAGGCATTACTTTACCTTTATATATTTCATTTTCATCTCTGACTTTTATTTTAATTTTTATTTCATTTATATTAGAAAAACTCCACTTTCCGCCATATTCACCTTCAATATCACCGTTTTCTTTAAAACTATAAGTCTTAGATACAATGACTCTATTAACATCTCTGTAGAGTGGTATAAGCTCCCATTCTCCAATAATTAGTTTCTTATCAATTTCTTGTTCTTTTTCTCCTGCATAACGTTCTGGTGAAATCATTGGCCAACCATCATTTGACCATAATATCTTTCTAACATGCATATAAAACCAACTCTGATTATATTCTTTTCTTATATGATGAACTATATAGAAATCTTCCCCATCATTTAATACAGAATTATGTCCAGGTGCAATCCATCCTTCACCATTTCCAAATCTATATCCTCCAAGAATTTTATTTCCAATATGATTGGGATTTACAGCAAACTTGTTAGTCATCTCATTTCCATTTATATCTATATAAGGTCCATCTATACTTTCAGATCTTCCTACTCTTACATTATAATCAGATGCCAAAGAATCATATGATACAAATAAATAATATTTATCAAACTCTTTATTATAAACAATATATGGTCCCTCTATAGCTCCTTCAGTAGAATGATGTCTTCCAGCTATATTTATTCCTTTATCATTTTCTTTTTGTGGTTTACCTGTTTCTTTATCTAATTTTATCAAATAGATTCCAGTCCAAAATGATCCATATGACATCCACATTTCACCATTATTATCGAATACTATATTAGGATCTATTGCATTTCTATCGTCACCACTATCACTTTTTACAACAAGTCCATTATCCTCCCACGGCCCATCTATTGATTTACTTTTTAATAAACCTATATATGATCTATTTCTGCCAAATGTTGAAGCGCAATAATACAAATAGTATAAGTCATTTACCTTTGTTACTTCAGGTGCCCAAACGCCTTCGGCACCGGTCCATTCTTTCGCTTCTTTTGGTACATCGTCCAAAGCCTGCCCTACATATTCCCATTTAATCAAATCATATGATTTCCTTATTTGAATGGATGGGGTAGCTTTTCCTCCAATTCTTGCATCAGTTGAAAACACATAATATAAATCATCATCTTTAAATATTGATGGGTCATGAGCTCCTGCTGCTCCCCATTTTGTTATGTCTTCAATATCTTCATCATATTTCAAGTCTTTTATTATAGGCTTTTCTGGATATATCACTTTTTACCATCCTCTCTATTCTTTTAAATAAAAAGGACTTAGTACATATTTAAAACATAGCACTAAATCCTTAACTTTTTTATCCCTTAACTCCTGAGATAGCTATTGATTCTATAATCCATTTTTGGAATACTATAAATACTATAATTATTGGCAACATAGACATTACAGACGCTGCCATAATCAATGGATAATCTGTCTGTATTGCATATGTAGCATTAAATGATTGTATAACAGTTTGTATTGTCATTTTTTCAGGTGTATTTATATATATTGATGGTGCTAAATAGTCATTCCATATTCCCATAAACCATAAAATTATTTGAGCCGATATAGCTGGTCCTGATAAAGGGAATATAATTTTATAAAATATTTTAAAGAAGGAGCACCCATCTATTCTTGCTGCTTCAATAAGATCTGTTGGTATTCCCTGCATATATTGTCTAAGGAAAAATATCATACTTACATTACCAAATAATCCCGGAATAATTAGAGGTTTTAAAGAGTCTACCCATCCAATCTTAGAAAAGATTATAAATTGTGGTATCATAACTATGGCAAATGGAATCATCATTGTTCCAAGCAATGCTAAAAATATCTGATTCTTATAAGGAAATCTTAACTTTGCAAAAGCAAATGCTGCTAAACTAGAAGTAAAAGTTCCTACTATTGTTACACTTAAACATACTTTTAAACTATTAATTAAACCACTAAGCAATGGTCCTTTGGTCCATATTTCTGAATATTTACTCCAATTTATTTCTGTTGGTATCCATACTGGCGGCATAGCAAAAACATCTAATTTATTTTTTACAGATGTTGAAACCATCCATAGTAATGGAACAATCATTACTAGCGATCCTAAAAGCAATACCAAGAATAAAATTGTATTTATTATCTTCTCTTTTTTCTTCTTACTTCTCATTTTTGTGCCAGTTTTTGGCATAGCCTTAACTGTATCTGTACTTACCATTTTAACATTCACCTCTTTCTATCAACTTTCAAATAATTGATCGCCACTATGCTTAAATTGAATAAATGTTAATATGAAAATAGCAATTGCTAATACCCATCCTACAGCACAAGCATACCCCATTTGATAGTTCTTAAATGCCTTATCCCATAAATAATATACAATGGTCGCAGCGCTATAATTTACTCCACCATTATCAACCATTATAGAAGGTTCAATAAACATTTGAGATCCACCAATAACTCCAGTAATAATCATATAAAATGTAACTGGCTTTAACATCGGCATAGTTATATGTTTAAAAATTTGAAGTGCATTAGCCCCATCTATTTGAGCTGCTTCATTATAGCTTCTTGGAATGCTTTGTATTCCTGCTAAGTATAGAAGCATTGAAGTACCTAATCCTTTCCAAACAGTCATTGCCATTATAGCCGGTTTTACTGTCGTTTCATTATTAAGCCAATTTGGTCCCTTCACTCCAAATATAGATAATATCTGATTTAGTAACCCATAATCTCCATTGTATACCCATCTCCATAAAATAGAGATAGCTGCTATTGAAGATATAACTGGAATGTAGTAAATTACTCTAAAAGTTTTAACTCCAAATACCTTTCTATTCATAGCTAGTGCTAATCCTAAAGCTATTATAAGTCCTATTGGTATTCCAATCATCATAAATACTGTATTAAACATGGCCTTCCAAAAATTCGCATCTGATACCATCTCTTTAAAATTATCTATTCCAATGAAATCTGGAGTTCCAATAGAAGTCCAATCTGTAAATCCAGCATATAAAGAAACTATCAACGGTACTAATGAGAATAAGAAGAATCCTAGTATTGGTGCTAGAACGAAAAGATATCCTGCTCTACGTTCTCTTGCATAATAATCTGATTTAGAATTTATTTTTACTTTTGCCACCATAGTTCATTTCACCACCTAATTACTCCTATTTTTTTCTTCATACCTATCATTAATTAAGTTACTTAATTTATAATATTTCAGCAACTTAATTAATTATTAGAAAAAATTACTTTGCTTTTTCCTTTTGCTCTTTTTCAATAGCTTTATCTAATAATTTTTGCATTTCTGGTTGAATTTTTGCGCAATAATCTTTTGCTGAAATCTTACCATCTAAAACATCTTGAATTCCTTCATAGAATTTATCGTACCATTCACCGTTGTATGTTCTTTCACCTGGTAATGGTTTACCATATGTTTCTATAAGGTCTATAAAAGCTTGTTTGTTATGAGGATTATTATCTGTATTTAAGTAATAGTCTTTTGCCATTGATTTTATATTTGGAACTTGAATTTGTTGATCTGCAACCATCTTATTTGCATCTTTATCTGTAGATAAGAATATTGCTAAGTTAACAGCTTCTTGTGGATATTTAGTATTAGCTGAAACACCAAATCCTACAGAACCAAGCCAACTTGCAGTTTCTCCAGTACTTCCTGCTGGCCATGGAATTATATCATATTCAAATGGAAGATCTTCAAATGCTGCTATATCCCACGGTGCAATGGCAAAGAATCCTAATTGTCCTTTTAACCATCTTTGATAAGTGTCAAGTGTTTGTCCTTGTTCTGCGCTTGGAGTTATTTTATCTACTAAAGTTTGATCTGCAAAAAATTGTAATGCTTCTACAAACTTTGGATCTGTAACTGTAACCTTTGTTGCATCTTCATTGATCCAATCTGCACCGTTACTAAATACAAATGGCGCAAGTGCCCAGTTAACATTAAGACCAGTTCCCCAACTTGAATCATCTCCACCTGTATCATTAGTTAATTGTTTACAAACGTTTATAAATTCATCCCATGTATAAGGAACCTTCGGGTCAGGTAATGGTATTCCCTTTTTCTCAAATAAAGTTTTGTTATATCCAAATCCAAATGGACCTATATCTTTAGGTAATGCATATAAGCTACCTTGTCCAATTTTATCTCCATCGTATCTATATTTATTTAAGCCTAATTCCCATACATCATCTAAATTCAATATTCCATCTGTTTCTGCTTGCTTAAGATATTCATCTAAGTTCAACATCTTGCCTGCATTAACCCATGCTTTTACGTCCCCAGGCCCCATATAAACAACATCTGCCATTGTATTAGATGCCATAGCTGCTTGTATCTTTTGCCCATACTGATCTTGAGTTGTACTTACAAGTTTAACCTTAACATCAGGATATTTCTCTTCAAATTTCTTAATTACTTGTTCATAAACAGCAGTTTCCTGAGGTTGTCCATAACACATCCACGTAATTTCTTTTTTACCATCTGCGGTTTTTGCTCCAGCTCCATTGGATTCTTTAGCTCCACCACATCCAATAAGCATGGTTGCAGCTACTGTTGCAGTAATAATCATAGAAAGTAACTTTTTTGATTTTTTTAACATAATTATTTCCTCCTAATAAATTCTTATATTCTCTACAGCTCCTTTATTTTACACTTATATAAATATATCTAGTTTGATTTTTCAATGCTTATATAAGTCCTCATAAGCATAAATCCTTTTCAAATCGTCATTTGTAAAATTTTTATTATTTTTCTATATTTGTATTATAATCGTTTTCTTTTAAAAGGTCAACGTTTAAAATACATTTTTCTAAACTATTTTAGCTTTTTTTAAATCAATACCTAAAACTTACCATTTAGTATCATATAGCGATTTTTTAAAGCTTAATTCTTTTTATACTTATGCTAAACCAGTATACTTCAATAAATTTCCCACCTCATATTATTCATAAAGATCTATATTCTCTAAATAATTAGTGATTTATAAATGTAATTTTTCTAGCTGTTTTATTAGTTACTAATATCTTAATATTTCTATAAACTGTCCGCCTAGTAATATCTTCTATATATGAATTTCAAATTTTAGACCTAGACTATGGATATATAATCAGCTAATGGACTAAATTCCAAACCACCAGCTACTGATGGAAATCATTCACTACTGCAATTAATCTTAAATACTAATCTATTTTTATCCATATCTTTTTTAATCTTTGATTTATACTTCAAATTCTCTAGTATCAGGTGATGGTACTCCAAAATCAGGTGTTCCATCTTCTTTCCATTTGATAACTTCAATTCTTGCATGTCTATTAGGATCACTTAAAGGATCTCCCTTTAATTCTGTATAGTTTCTTGAATGATAAACCAAAAGATCTTCTGTGCCATCTTCTGAAACAGTGAATCCATTATGGCCTGGACCATATTGATGATTCTCATATGAAGTTTTAAATACTGGCTGCTCAGATTTTTTCCAAGATGATGCATTCAATAAATCACTATTTTCATCTGCTGTAAGCATTCCAATGCAATAGTTTTCATCTGTTGCACTAGCTGAATAAGTCAAAAATATTTTCCCATTTTTCTTTAATATAGCAGGTCCCTCATTCACCCAGTATAATTTTATTTCCCAATCTAATTCAGGCTTTGATAATAACACTGGTTTTGATTTTAGTGTCCATGGATTTTCCATTTCAGCTATATATATATTTGAATGAGAATTAGGCTCAGCCTCTCTATCTTCTTGTGCCCAAACATAATACAATTTGCCATTATGTTCAAATGTAGTTGCATCTAAAGAGAAAGACTCCCATCCTGTTTTTATTTGTCCTTTTTCTACCCAATTGCCTTCAAGTGGATTTTCACTATCGTTTTCAAGAACATACATATGATGATTAAAAGTAATTCCTGTGACTTCTCTATTTGGTGCTGCTGCAAAATATATATACCATTTTCCATTAATATAATGGATTTCTGGTGCCCATATTAATTCACTCATCTCACCTTCTTCATGTTTCTCCCATATTGTCGTGGTTTCTGCATCTTGTAATTCAGCTATAGTTTTAGCTCTTCTAAGTTCTATGCTATCAAATGCTGGAACCGATGCTGTGAAATAATAGTATCCATCAATATGCTTGTATATACATGGGTCAGCTCTTTGAATAACTATTGGATTGTTATATTTATTTTTTGACATAATGTAAACCTCCTCTTGTTGTTTAATAAATATCATAATTATATTTAATATTATATAAAATAATTTAGTTTAATATATATAATACTTAAATAAATCATTTTCTATTTAGATTATAGTACGTATATATACCTTTTTCAATACTTTATTTTAAATATATTTAAAATTATTTATACTTTTATAAATATTTATTAGCTCAGTATAACTTTTTCCTCAAATATTTATAACTTAAATTTATTCCACTATAAAGTAATATCTATTGTTATATTTCTCATTTGTATATATTCTATTTTTATTTTTAATAACTATATAAATAAGTTATGTATTAATGCTCAACACTAAAATGTGCTTTTGAAAGAATTAAGATGTTAATGCATGTTTATTACATTCTAAAAAAATTCTTGCTTAATATTGTCAAATACAGTTTTTAGTGTTGATCCTATATTAATAAGCCTTATATCATTAATTTTAAAAATATATAAAGCAAAAATAGCAAAAAGGATTCTTTCACTGAATCCTTTTTGCCACTCTTTAAATAAATATTAAATTACCATTACCACTTCTTTTCAATGTCAGGACAGTAGTTATTTTTTACGGCTGCTCGCATCTCAACAAAACATCCACAAATCCTACACATTCCATTAATAAGATTATCACACTTCATACATAAATCTAATCTATTTTTATATTCAATTTCATCTGTCTTTATATAATTATCTATACCTTTAATGTATTCCTGCATGTTTCTATATTCATCTTCTTCAAATATTGAATCAAGCAGACACCTTCTACAAATTCTGTTTTCCATATTATTATTCTACAATTATACTTAACACACTGCATGCTGGTATAGTAAAGTTTAAGCCTTTATCTGTAACTTTATAATCATTAAATTCTTCTGGCTTAACCTTATCAGGTTCAGCAAATGTATTGTATGCACCCATTTCATTTGTTAAAATTGTAGCACTAACAGCTTTAATTTCTTTGTCAACTATTATTCCTTCAATATCATAAGAATCAGTAATAGATAAATTATTCACTGTAATTATAACTCTGCCATCTTTATCAATAGAAACAGATTCATGTAAATTAGGAACTTTATTCTCCTCTTCAACACCTATCATTTCATTTTCTATATAACTTTCAAGTAAAGTTGCTTCTTGATGATACTTATACATATTAAATACATGATAAGTAGGTGTTAATATCATTTTTTCACCTTCAGTTAATATAACTGATTGTAACACATTAACAACTTGTGCTAAGTTAGCCATTTTGACTCTATCTGAATGTTTATTAAATATATTTAGATTAATACCTGCAATTAAAGCATCTCTCATTGTGTTTTGTTGATATAAGAATCCTGGATTAGTTCCTGGTTCAACATCATACCATCCACCCCATTCATCAATTATTAAATCAACTCTTTTTTCTCGATCATATCTATTCATAATATCAATATGATTATTTATTAGATTTTCTATCTCTAATGTTTTCTTCATGCTTATATACCATGTTTTTTCATCAAATCCTGTTGCTGGTCCTTTATTAAGCCATCCACCTGGATGAGTATAATAATGAAGAGTTAATGCATCCATGAAGTTAGCCGCAACTTTCATAACACCTTCTGTCCAATTATAATCATCTACATTTGGACCACAAGCAATTTTATAAAGTTTATTTTCTCCATAATTTCTGCAGTATGTTTGATATCTTCTATACATATTTCCATAGAATTCTGGCGTCATATTACCACCACAGCCCCAATTTTCATTACCAACTCCAAAATATTTCACTTTCCATGGTTTAGCTTGTCCATTTTGTTTTCTTAATTCAGCCATTGGAGATATTCCATCAAAAGTTAAATATTCAACCCATTCAGACATTTCTTGTACTGTTCCACTTCCAACATTACCATTTATATATGGTTCACATTCAAGCTGTCTGCATAATTCCATAAATTCATGAGTTCCAAAGCTATTATCTTCTACAACTCCACCCCAATGTGTATTAACCATTCTCTTTCTATTTTCTTTAGGTCCAATACCATCTTTCCAATGATATTCATCTGCAAAACATCCGCCTGGCCATCTAAGTACTGGTATCTTTATTTCTCTTAATGCTTCTACAACATCAGTACGCATACCGTTTACATTAGGTATCTTAGAATTTTCTCCTACATAAATCCCTTCATATATACATCTTCCTAAATGTTCTGAAAAATGCCCGTAAATTTCTTTATTTATCTTGCTTTTTTTATCATGTGTATTAACTACTAATTTTTTCATAATGACTCCTCCTAAATTTATTTAAGTAAAAACTTTAATATTAAAGTAATCATTTAATATTAATCTTAAATATACTATACTATTTTAAAGTGGTCAATAATTATTTTATATAATAATAAAATAATTTATATAATATTCTAATATTGATAGTGTTTACATAAATTTTAATATTTGATATAATCTCAAATATCATATCTATAACACGTACAGTTGCATTTTATATGATTAAAATATTTTTATAATAATCTGTGTTATAATAATCTTATATCAATCTTTTATAGTATTTATATTTTAATAGGAGATAAAATATTATGTTACATTTTAACTCAATGAATGAAGCTAGTGAAATCTTCAAAGCACTTAGTGCACCAATGCGCTTAAGAATAATGGAACTAATATATGAAGATGATAATAAAAGCTTAAATGATATAGCTAATATTCTTAAATTAACCAATAGTGCTATATCATTACACATAAAAAAATTAGAAGAAGTTGGCTTAATAGAAATACACACCACACCTGGAAGACGTGGTTCAATGAAAATATGCAAACCACTTCACGATATGATGATAATTGATCTAAAACCCAAAAAATTAAATTTAAAATCTTATATTGATGAAATAGATATTGGCTACTATTCTACATGCCAAGTAACCCCTACCTGTGGAATAGCCACAAGCAAAAAAATAATAGGTGAATTCGATGATCCTCGCTATTTTCTGTTCCCAGATCATTTTCAAGCATCAATATTGTGGTTTAGTACAGGATTTATAGAATATAATTTGCCTAATCATTTATTAGCTGGCCAAAAACTTACTGAACTACAACTATCTTTCGAAATATCTTCTGAAAGTCCTGGATTTAATGAAAATTATCCATCCGATATACATTTTTCTATAAATAACATAAGCCTTGGATATTGGATCAGCCCTGGGGATTTCGGATCTAGACCTGGACGATTTACTCCACATTGGTGGCCAAAAATCTGTAACCAATATGGACGTCTAAAAACCTTAAGCATCAATAAGAATGGTACCTTCATTGATGGTGGTTTTAAAATTTCAGACATTAAAATACATGAATTAAACATAGATTATACAACTCCAATAACTTTTAAATTTTCCGTTCCTAGCACAACAAAAAACGCAGGAGGATTTACTATATTCGGAAAAGATTTTGGTGATTATAATCAATCAATAAAAATGCAAATGTTCTATGAAACAGAGCTTGCAGATGAAAAGTAAAAAATTCATCTGCAAGCTCTGTTTTCCATTATCTATAATAGTATTTTTATTTTTCTTTAATTCCCCATAAAGAAACTCCATTTTCAGCGCTTGAAACTGTAAATGTCATTGTATTACATTTTCTATTTATGTCGTATTGTTCTAATACAACTCCTGTATATTCAATGTTGTCAATATTGAGTTTTATCTTATTTCCATCCGTAAATTTCCAAGTTCCTTCTACTGTTCCAGCAATTTTACCATCTCTTTTCAATTGTATATCTGTAAATTCTTTTATCTCACTTGTTATATCATGTCCGTGATTTATAAATTTATATTTTCCTTGAACATCCTTTTTATTATAACTTCCAATTTTCTCTCCACTATATCTATATGGTGCAACAACAAACCATCCATCCTCATTTAAAAACATTTGATGAACTCTAACTTGATGCATCTCTCCTGCTTCTGGAAATCTTGTATGGAATATTAGAAAATATTGATTTTTTTCTTTATCATAATATACAGAATTATGACCTGCAGAAACATATCCTGTTGTAGTTATATCTTCACTTAATTCTGAATCAGGATATTTAAAGTTTCCAAACAGTTTAACTCCATAATTTGTAATAATGTCATTTTGAGCTTCTAAAAACTGTCCCTTTACGCCTTTACAATCAATCATATCATTTCCCATTGAATCATAATATGGACCATCAGGTTTTTTTGAACGACAAATTCTCATATTATATCCTGCATCTGATGTTAATCCTCCAAATGATGTAAACAGATAATAATATCCTGTTTCCTTACTATAAGTCACATATGCTGCTTCGATTTCTGAATGATAGCCACCTAATATCTTCTTTCCGTAAGTACCTTGCCCCTCCTTAGGTTTTCCTGTTGTAGTATCTAACTCAAGTATATATATCCCACCTGAATATGAACCATACATCATCCATAATCTTCCCTCAGCATCAAAAAATACAGCAGGATCTATAGCATTAGGGTGTACATTAGCATCATAAGTTCCAGTTGTTCCATCTGCTTCTTCATATTTTAAAGGTTCAGATCCACTAGACTTTAATAAAATTCCTAAATCTTCATATGGTCCTTCAACACTATCTGAAACTGCATAACCTATAGCACTTTGAGGGCTGCTTCCTTCACATACACAATAATATAAATAATATCTGCCATCAGATAGTTGAATCCAGTCACTAGCCCAAAAAGTATTTGTTTTTCCCCAAGCAAGTGCTTCTCCTAATTCAGTTTTTATATTTTTAAACAATTTCTGATTGTTTACGGAATCAGATATGCTAGTCCAATTAATTAAATCTGATGACTTGGCTTCTGCCATATGTGATCCAGTTATATAATATGTGTCGTTGCTTTTTATTATTGCTGGATCATGTACTGATACCTCATTAAAAGTTATAATTTCTGAGTTATTATTAGAGCATCCAATCATTGATACATTGCTAAAAGTTAAAGTTATAGCTAATACTGATAATATAATTCCTTTTTTCATTTACATTCTCCTTAATTAAATATATAATTATATTTTATATTCACTTCAATTATTTTATGTTTTTATAAAATATAATTATATATTACTATTACTTGTAAAAGTTTTCAATATTTTAGTTAATTTTTTCTATTCTTTTCACTTACTTTATCATTGATTTATGTCTTTAAATAAAATAAAAGCTATATATGACGTAGATAAATCATATATAGCTTTATATATTTTTTTAAAGTTTTTTGATATAATTCTTACACAAAACACTCTTCCTGCAACCTTACTATATTCTTTTGATTTAAATTCTATCCTGATTATTGATTTTTCTTTAATTATCTCTTTAGGTATGAATAAATAACATCTATCAAATAGCGAATATTGTCTATCTTCATCTAAGCTCTCTTCTGTTATAAGTACATTATCTGCATATATATCAAATTCTCTTTTCATTGTTGTGCCATCACAAAATTCTTCCCTATCACTTCCCCAATAAGTAACTAACAAATAATTTTCTTTATTTATATCTACTTTCATTTCATAAGAGCTGAAAGAAAATGTCCTAAAGAATGTCCACTAATTTGCTTAGACTCCCACACTCCATACCTTGGCTTTTTAGGTTCTTTTCCTGCTGCTTCATAGCACGGAGCTAACAATCTATCTAAATCTAAATGCATTAAATATTCTTTTCCTTTTTTTGTGAAGTTCTAAATATACCATCTAATAATTGTATCTTTTCCATAATATCCTCCTGTACTTTAACTTATAAAATTTCTTATACATAAAAGATATAGTGCACTATTTTAATTTTAAATTTCATTATTAATAACTTTTACAAATCAACTATATCATAGTAAAATATTGTTGTAAGTAGACTATATTAACAAAAGGTGGGTTATATTGACTAATGATATATTTAGAAGCTAATATAGATAAACCAATTTTATTTTCTATGTGTGGAAATTTTACATCTGATTCTAAATGGATTCATATGAAAAGAAATTTAACTGATTATGAAATAATTATTGTAAATAAAGGCACTGTTTATATACAACAAAATGATAGTAAATATGCAGCAAAAGAAGGGGATATCCTTCTTTTCACTCCTGACTCTATTCAAAAAGGATATGATTATTCTTCTAAAGGAACAAGCTTTTACTGGCTTCATTTTTCATGTCCCAGTAACTATAATATGATTTCTAAAAGTTAAGCTATAAATCACATATCTTTATATAATAACAATCCTTATTATTCTGGTTTATATAATAGCATTCTGATTCCAACATTCTCCAATAATTTGAATTTAGATAGAATAAATGTTTTATTTAGACAACTACTTCATTTATCTCAGTCTAAATATTATACAAAACAAAGTGTAAATTACATACTCACATCTTTATTAATAGAAATCACAGAACAAGTTATTTTAAATTTTAGATTTACTGAAAAAGAAGATGTAACTGATAAAATTTCTGAGATTATCCAATGGATAAATATTCACCTTAAAAATAATATTTCTTTAAAAGATGTTGCTTACGAATTTAATTTTTCTAAAGAATATTTAGCTAGATATTTTAAAAAGAAAATGGGCATGAGCATGCAAGAATATATAAATTACCTTAGAATCTCTGAAGCAAAACAACTACTTTGTAAATCGGACTTAAAAATCAAAGAAATATCTACTTCATTAGGATTTGCAGATGATAAGTATTTTCTTAAACTATTTAAAAAATATTAGAATATAACGCCTAAACAATATAAAAATGCTTATAATAAAACTTTTATAAATAATATTTAATCTTTAAATCATCATATCTAATAAACATCTCAATACAAGAATATAAGAATATAAGAATATGCTTATTTTACGGGAATTAGAAGGAATTATTATAAAGGAAACACCTACCATATACATTCGTAGGTGTAAGCGATTCGCACCAAATACAAGATTTGGGCTCTCTGCTTAAGAATTTGCTTATTTTATGGATGCTTGATAGATATATGATATATTTAAATTATTATTTTTTAATATAAAATACCCCTAATTTTCAGATATGCATCTAAAAAATCAGGGGTTATAGAAATAGAATTACTAGTTTAGATTTTATTTTTAAGACAATCTATTTTTAAAATCTTCATACCCAAATTTTTTAATTACCTCTAAACCATTTTCTTCACTATACTTAACAATAGCCGGAAGGTTTACTCCATTAAAAGTATTATTCTTAACCATGGAATAAATGGCCATGTCACAAAATATAAGTTTATCTCCAATTTTTAAAGGCTCTTTAAATGAGTAGTCACCTATTATATCTCCAGCTAAACAAGTTGCTCCACCAAATCTATATGTATATTCATATTCATTTGGCATTCCTGAATCAATAATATATGGTCTATAAGGCATTGCAAGCACATCCGGCATATGACATTCAGCTGATGTATCTAATATTGCTATATTCATGCCATTCTTCATTATATCTAAAACTGTAGATACAAGAAATCCTGCATTTAGTGCTATTGCTTCACCTGGCTCTAAATAAACATCCACATTGTACTTATTTTTAATATATAAAATTGAATCTATTAATTTCTCCAACTCATATCCCTCTCTTGTAATATGATGCCCACCACCAAAGTTTATCCATTTAACTTTTTCTATATATTTTCCAAACTTCTCATCAACAACTTTAATTGTACGTTCTAAAACATCTGCTCCTTGTTCACACATTGTATGAAAATGTAATCCATCAATTCCTTCAAATTCATCTTCTTCAAAGTTTTCTAAAGTAACTCCCATCCTTGAATTCTCAAAACACGGATTATATATATCAGTTTCAATTTCTGAATATTCTGGGTTTATTCTAATACCGCATTCTATTTTCTTATCTTTATGATTCTTAACTTTATCTCTATATAGCTTCCATTGATTAAATGAATTAAATATTATATGATCGCTATATTTCATAATTTCATTAAACTCATCCATTCTATAAGCTGGTGAAAAAATATGTACTTCTTTTCCCATTTCCTCATATCCAAGTCGTGCTTCAAATAATGAGCTTGATGTTACTCCATTTAAATACTTTCCTATTAACGGAAATGTAGAAAACATAGAAAATGCTTTTGTTGCCAAAATAATTTTAGCTCCACTTTCTTTTTGAACACAGTCTAATATCTTTAGATTTTTTTCTAATAATCTTTCATCAACTAAATAGCAAGGTGATGGCAGCATAGTTACATCTATATCTTTCATATTATTATCCTTTCATCATAATATATTTATTTTCATATAGATATGTTTTAATAAAATGTTGTTACTATACGATTATATACAATTTTTCTCTATAGAAATCTGATTTATATATATCTTAAATTAATATAACAACATTTATTTAAAACATCCTTATATGATAAATCAATTTACAATCTTTCCTTTACTAAAATATATTAAAAATGATGAAGAAAGTTATTCCTCATCATTTTTAGTTCTTATGCAATAATTCTTATTTTAGTAATGTTGGATTAAAATCTTCTACCCAAGGTAATCCCCATTTATTTAATTCTTCCATGAATGGATCTGGATCAAATTCTTCTATATTATGAACTCCCGGCTTATTCCATAATCCTTTTAAAATCATACTTGCCCCAATCATAGCTGGAACCCCTGTTGTATAAGAAATTGCTTGTGATCCTACTTCTTTATAGCATTCCTGATGATCACACACATTGTAAACATAATAAGTTCTTGGCTTTCCATCCTTTATTCCTTGGAATATGCATCCTATGTTAGTTTTTCCTTTAGTTCTTGGACCAAGTGATGCTGGATCTGGTAAAATAGCTTTTAAGAATTGAAGTGGAACTATTTGTTTTCCTTCATATTCAATTGGTTCTATTGAAGTCATCCCAACATTTTCAAGAACTCTTAAGTGAGTTAAATATTTTTCTGAAAATGTCATCCAGAATCTTATTCTTTTAATGCCTTTAATATTAAGACCTAATGATTCTAATTCTTCATGATGTAATAAATAGATATCTTTTGGTCCTATTTGTGGTAAATCATATACTTCTTTTAATTCAAGTGGTTCTGTTTCAACCCATTCACCATTTTCCCAATAACTACCCTTAGCAGTTATTTCTCTAATGTTTATTTCTGGATTAAAATTAGTTGCAAATGGATATCCATGATCTCCAGCATTAGCATCTACTATATCTATATAGTGAATTTCATCAAAGTAATGCTTTTGAGCGTATGCACTAAATACTCCTGTGACCCCTGGATCAAATCCACTTCCAAGAAGTGCTGTAATACCAGCTTTTTTAAATTTTTCTCTATAAGCCCATTGCCACTTATATTCGAATTTAGCTGTATCAAGTGGTTCATAGTTAGCTGTATCAACATAGTGTGTCTTAGTCGCTAAACATGCATCCATTATTGTTAAATCTTGATACGGTAATGCTAAGTTTATAACAACATCTGGTTTAAAATCTTCAATAAGTGCTATAAGTTCATCTACATTATCAGCATCAACTTTAGCTGTTTGGATCTTTGTCTTTCCACCTTGTAACTTTTCCTTTAAAGCATCACATTTTGATAAAGTTCTGCTTGCTATACAGATTTCTTCAAATACCTCTGAATTTTGACAACATTTATGAATTGCAACACTAGCAACTCCACCTGCTCCAATTATTAAAGCTCTTCCCATTTTTCATTCCTCCAATTTTACAGTTGACAGTTAACAGTTAACAGCTGACAGTTATATTAATTCATTTATTTACATATAATATTAACTATCTTCTATCACTTGTAAACTATACAAACTGAGTAATATTTATTTAATTTTTTATTTTTCTACTTTTAAAAGTTCTTTCACATAAGTAGGTAATGCAAAGCATCCAACATGTATATCTGCATTGTAATATTTAGTCTTAATATCAAGTTTCTCCCAAGCTTCTGCATCTAAGTCTTTTATAGGATCGTATTTTTTAGAAGCAAATCCAAATAACCAATGTCCTGATGGATAAGTTGGTATATGTGCTTGATATACTTTGTGTATTTTAAATAAACCATAAATTTTTTCATGTGCATCCTGCATGGATTTTGCGTAATAATCATAATATGGACTTTCGTGTTGGTTAACTAATATGCCATCTTCAGTAAGTGCTTTGTAGCAATTGCCATAAAATTCTTTAGTAAACAGTCCTTCTCCTGGACCAAATGGGTCTGTAGAATCTACTATTATTAAGTCATACTCATTTTCTTTATTGCGTACAAACTTTAATCCATCTTCATAAAAAATATTTACTCTTTCATCCTCAAGTTTACATGCAGTCTGTTGTAAATACTCCTTACATACCTCTACTACTCTTCTATCTATTTCAACCATGTCTATTTTTTCTACAGATGAATATCTTGTTAATTCTCTTATTGTTCCACCATCACCTGCTCCAATAACTAATACATTTTTTATATTAGGATTAGTAGCCATCGGAACATGCACTATCATATCATGATAAATAAATTCATCTTTTTCTGTCACCATCATAAGTCCGTCTAAAGTAAATATTCTTCCAAACTCCTTTGATTCCAATATATCTATTCTTTGAAATTCTGTTTCTTCTGAATATAGCTCTTTATCTATTTTAATCGAAAGCTTAACATTGTCTGTGTGCTTTTCTGTATACCATAATTCCACCTTCTATCCCTCCACTACATTAATGTTCTCAATTTTAGAGTCTTCTGTTCCAGTTAAAAAGCACCCTTTTTCTTTTGCATAACTTATATAATCTAAAATTTCCCGGGTAATTTTTTCACCTGGAGCAAGTATAGGAATTCCTGGCGGATAACACATCACAAACTCAGCACAAATCTTCCCATCACTTTCTTCCATTGGCATTGATCTTTTAGATGAATAAAATGCCTCTTGGGGAGTAAGTACAACTTCTGGATTTATATACTCATGATCAAACATTCCTGCTTTATCTTTTGAATGTAGTCTTTTTATTTCTGATAAAGCTGAAATTAATCTTTCTATTGTAAGCTCCCTATCTCCAACTGATATTATTGCTAATATATTAGCAATATCTCCAAATTCAATTTGTATTCCATATTCATCTCTTAATAAATCATAAACTTCTATACCTGCAAGTCCAGTATCTCTAGTGAATATAGATAACTTCGTTCTATCAAAATCAAAAACTTCATCTCCATCTATAAGCTCTTCTGAAAAAGCATAATAACCACCTATTTTATTAATTTCTTCCCTTGCATATTCAGCCATTTTCTTAACTTTACAAAATATTTCTTTACCATGTAAAACTAGATCTCTTCTTGCCAAATCTAATGAAGACATTAATAAATATGATCCACTTGTTGTCTGTGTTAAATTAATAATCTGCCTTACATACCCTTGGTTTAAATCGCAATTTAAAAGTAAGAACGAGCTTTGTGTTAATGAGCCTCCAGTTTTATGCATGCTTACTGCTGCTAAATCAGCTCCAGCTTCTGTGGCAGAAATCGGCATATTATCTCCAAAATAGAAGTGTGTTCCATGAGCTTCATCAACTAAAACATACATACCATGTTCATGCGCTATTTTAGTTATTTCTTTTAAGTTTGAACATATTCCATAGTACGTCGGATTATTTACCAATACAGCTTTCGCATCTGGATTTTCAATAATAGCTCTTTTAACATCTTCAACTGACATTCCGAGAGGTATTCCGAGTTTTTTATTTACTCCTGGATTTATATAAACTGGAATTGCTCCACTTATTATCAATGCATTAATGGCACTTCTATGTACATTACGTGGCATTATAATCTTTTCATCTTTTTTGCATACGCTCATAACCATTGCTTGTACAGCTGATGTTGTTCCATTAACCATAAAAAATGCATGCTTAGCATTAAATGCATCTGCTGCTAATTTTTCTGCTTCTTTTATAACTGATACAGGATGACAAAGATTGTCAAGTGGCTTCATTGAATTTACGTCAACAGAAAGACACTGTTCTCCCAAAAATTCCTTAAGCATAGGATTTCCACGACCTTGCTTATGTCCCGGAACATCAAAAGGAACTACCCTCGCCTTTTTATATCTCATTAAAGCCTCATAAATAGGTGCTTTTGAATGAATATCCTTATTTTTTAAATTCATAATGCTTGTCCCCCAAAAATCAATATATATTAGTTCCACTAAATATTTCTATCATCTCTTTACGTAGGTTATGTTCAATCTCAAGCCTTTCTTTAGGCTTTATCTCATAAACATCTCTATTAAAAAGATAATTTTGAAGTTCTATTTCTTTAATTAGCATTTTAGTGTGAAATATATTTGATTGATATACATTTATATCCAAGGCATCATACTTTTCTAAAGTTTTTTCATCAATATAATCTTGAATTGATGTTATCTTATGATCTATAAATAATTTTTTTCCATCTACATCTCGTGTAAATCCCCTAACGCGATAATCTATAGTTATAATATCAGAATCAAAACTTCCAATAAGATAATTTAATGCATTTAAAGGAGATACCTCTCCACATGTAGATACATCAATATCAACACGAAAAGTTGCAATAGAATTATCAGGATGATATTCCGGATAAGTATGAACAGTTACATGACTCTTATCTAGATGTCCCACAACACTATCTCTTGTTTTTAAAATATCTATCTCACCACGATTACAAGATGGATCTATCTCTTTCACCGCCAATGTTTCTTCTGAAATTAAAATTGTTACACTTGCTCCTTGAGGATCATAGTCTTGTTTAGAAATATTTAATATATGTGCACCAATTGTTTTGGTTACATCACATAATATTTTTGTAAGTCTTTCTGAATTGTACTGTTCGTCAATATATGCAATATAATCTTTTTGTTCTCGTTCACTTTTTGCATAACAAACATCATAAATATTAAAACTAAGAGTTTTAGTTAGATTATTAAAGCCGTATAACTTCAACTTATTTTCCAACCCTAACATCACAGCCTTTCTTAATAATAAAAATAATTGCTATTTAAATAATTTTTAAATTTTAATTTTTATATTCATATATATAGATACTATTAAAGCCTTTAATATTGCCATCTAGTACATAATAATATTTTTTAGGTTTTCTTAAAAAATATTATTTTTTTATATCTTTTCTTAGTAATACTTAACTATCAGTTTAGTTTTCCTTAATTTTATTAATAACATTTTACATTGTACTATATTTTTTCTTAAAATTCCACTAAAAAAATAAATATTTTATAAATTTTCAAAAAAAAAATTAACTGCTATGGAAGTTTTAAAGTCTATTTAACTTCTATGACAGCTAATTTTTTGTTATTAAATCAAATTTTAAGAGTATGCATTACTGTTTCAATTTCATAGCTTTTTCTCTTACAAATTTATTATATTCTTCTATAGTGAATAATTCAGGTTCTTTCACTTCTTCTAACATATGAGAAGCCTCTGCATCTGAATTGCTAAAAGCTAATACTGATTTATAGGTTTCAATAGCTTTATTATAATCTCTGTGCTCTTCTCTAGGTACATAAGCTCCCATATGCCATCTTATCATCAAACATTCTTCTAATGATAATTTAACAAATTGTTGCAATAATATTACACTTTTTTCTCCATGTCCTAATGGAATTTTTTCATCTATTTCATAGGATGCATATCCTATCCATTTTCCTGTAACTTCATCTTTTTTCAATCTCATAGTCTTTTCGTAAATATTACATTTGCATAAATCGTGTAAATATCCTGTTAAATATATGGTATCATTGCTTAATCCTAATTTATATTGCTCATTTTTCTGTAACATTAACTCAACCACATTATGAGAATGTACTGCTAAGCCTCCATCAAAATTTGAATGAAATTTTGTTGATGCTGGTGCTGTAAAATAGTCTGTTCTTTCTAAAAGATAATTAATCAGCTCTTCAATACCATCTCTTTTTATACTTCTTAATCTATCTAAAATAGTATCTTGTAGCTTCCTCATATCTTCCTTTTCTTTTTCTTTTGTTAATCTTTTTAAGTCGCTTAAATCGCTCATTGCAAATCTCCAATCTTAAAACTTTATTTTAGATAATTAAATATTTAAATATATTATATAACTTTCTTCTTAAATCTTCACAATAAATATTTTAACATAAGAACTACATTTCTGTTAGATAATATACAATTATTAATTTTATTTATACCTATATATAAATAAAAAATGAGTAGATATAGTTTAATCTACTCATTGTATAAATATTATTTATTAATAATCGGAAGAGAACTTAAATTATTGTTTTCATTTTGATCTGGCAAACTTCTTAAATACTCCTCTCCATTTCTGCTACTTACAGATACTCCTGATAAAGCATTGTTTTTAGCCAATTCAACAGCATTCTCTTTTGATATTCTCTTTCCATTTGAAAGTTCATATCCTGTAACTGTACCATCCTTTTTTATTAGTGCAGTTATTTCTTTTTTATCTGTGTGAGTTTTTAAATCATCGTTATTAAGATTTATAGTAGGATTACTATAGGTAACATCGCTATTAGCTGTAGAAATGTCAGTATTTGAAGTAAGAGGCAATCCACTTATGGCCATATTAGTATCATTTTCCATTAATAACACCACCTTATTCTTCTAACTTAATATCAACATTATCTTTCCCAATAGTAATACTTTAATACCGATATTTTTTATAGTTCTATTTCATATTTTTTTAAATTTTCTTCAAGTGTATCAATATCTTTTAAATGTATACCATATAATCCGCTTTCCGTTGCTCCATCTACATTTATCTTTGTATCATCTATAAATATGCATTCTTTAGGATTCAAATTATATTTCTTTATTATTCTTTCATAAATCTCACATTCTGGCTTTAAAATTTTTTCTTCATATGAAACTACTCCTCCATCAAACTTCTTGAAAAAATCATATTTCTGAGTTACATATTTAAAAGCCAAATCGTGAAAATTTGACAAGTAATATATTTTATATTTTTTTTCTTTTAAGGCTTCTAAAATTCTAATATTTTTTTCTATTGGAGTTAGCATATCATACCAGTTTTCAAAGGCCATGTTTATATATTCCTTATAATCTATATTTCTATCAATTATATTAGCTTTTGCTTCTTCTTCAGTAATTGTTCCTCTATCTAGTGAAATCCATTCTTCACTTTGAAATATACCTTTATATATTATTTCAATCTTTTCTAGCGGTATTTTTGACCCCAAGTACTTTTTAGCTTCAAAATTTAGCAAAACATTTCCTAGATCAAATATAATATTTTTAATCATAATTATCATCCCCCAGAGCTTTTAAAGTATCTTTCCTAATTATGATTATACACTAAACAAGACTCAGTTCAACTTATCTTGATTTCTATAACTTCTATACAATTTTTTTATTTCCTTATCTTCATTATATATTGTAAATGGCCACATTCTAGTTTCTTTTTTACATTTAATCCACTCAATTTTTAAATATATTTGTATTACTTCATCTAATTCTTCTTGAATAAATTCTAATTCATTTTCATATCTTTGTAATATCTCATTACTATTAGTTTTAATATTTTTTATAGTATTTGTATCATATATTTCCTTAATCTCATGTTTTAATTGCAATATATCTAATTCATCTATATTTTGCTTTTTACCACCTAACTTTATCAGCTCTTTTAAAAAACATTTTTCATTTATAATTTCTAAAATAATATAAAACTTTTCTAAAATATTATTATCATCAACATTATCAAGCTCATCTTTATAATAGTTTAATAATAGATAATTATTTATTATTGATTTTATTTCTTCTATATTATTCATTACTTTTCTATCTAGCTTCTTAGAAAAATTTAAATGCATTTTTATTAGTGCGATACTCCTCTCTAATTCACACCTAAAGTTCATTTTATCTCTAATATCCCTACTTATTATGTATAAATTAGTTACATTACTGAGTTCTTTTAACTTTGATATATGATTTTTTAATTCATCAAGCCAAGTTACTCTATACTTTGTTATATTGTTTATATACATACTTTTCTTATTTTGAAATAAGTTCAAAATGCTTGTAAATAAGGTTATTATCATACCTAAAAATGTAACTATATCAATAGTTTGTATTTCTACTTTTCCTATTTTCATGACATTCTCCAAATTTAATAATAATTTTTATTATTTCTTAAATTCGTTTTTATTATACCCAATAGGTAATTTACAAAATTTTATAAAAAATTTATATATTTTTTTACAAAATATTCTCACATACTTTAATTCCATTTTATTACATTCTTATTTCATATCATTTACATTTTTCTATGACATTAATTAATTAAGATATATTTTTGATTTAATTGGTAATTTTATTGTAATTAAAGTTTAATAAATACTTTTCATATGCTATTTGTTTATGAAATTTTTACACAAATTGACAACATGGTATTAGTTTTATAAAATCTATTTAACCTTTAACTTTAAGTATTCTTAAATAATATAGAGAGGGGCTATCATTATGAATATGCCAAAAAAACGTACATCAAATAATAATTTAAAATTGAAATCAAAAATAAATTCATTAAAATCCAATAAGAATACTAAAAAAGATAAAATAAAAAAACGTAAAATATTTTCCATAAATAAAAATTCAATAAGCTTTAAAGTTCTTTTTAAAGTACTTCCTATTGTTTTAATTACTATAATCATATTAACAGTTTGCACATCTCTTCTCAGCCGAAAAGCCATTTATAATACCAGTAGTACATTGCTAGCTCAGATTAGCCAGCTTGCTTCTCAAGACATCAATAATATTATGGAAGAAAAAATAAAATCTGTAGAAAGCCTAGCACATAATCCACTAATTATGAATCCTTCTACTCCATTAAAAGAGAAATTAGATATTTTAAAAGGAGAAAAGGATTATCAGCAACATTGTGATATTGGATATGCATCTTTAGATGGAATTTTAACACTAAGTGATGGTTCTATACTAGATATAAGCAATTATGATTTTTTCACTGCTGCTAAAAATAAAAGTTCATTTATTTCAGAGCCATCTGTACTTCCAATAAAAGATTTTCCTTTAATTGCAATATCAGTTCCAGTTATGGATGGAAATAACATAGTAGGTATATTAGTAACCTTCAGATATGGAAATGATTTATCAAACATAAGCAGAAAAATATCTTTTTTAAATTCTGGAGAATCTTTTGTAATCAATTCTTCTGGAAAATTAATTGCTCATAATGTTAATTACTATGTTAATAGTGGTGTGAATCTAAAAGAAATAGTAGATAGTGAGTCCAAACCTTCTATTGATACTCTTATATCTAATTTAGCTTCTAATAATTCAGGTTCTTTAGAAATAACCAAAAGCGGTAAATCAACTACTCTTTCTTATGCTAAAGTTCCTACTACAGGATGGTTCATTATTATAACTGTAGAAAATAATGATTTATTTGCAGCAATGAATCCTCTTACTTTAACTAACATAGTTATTGGTTCAATTGCTTTGATAATAATTTCTATAATTTTAATCATAAGTATATCTAAAGTTTCTAAAGAAATTCTTTATGTGGTTAAAATTATGAAAGAATTTTCTCTAGGTAAATTTACTTACAAAATAGATGAAAAACATTTAAAGGATAAATCTGAAACTGGTATGATGTGTAATTCACTTGCTTCTATCCAAAACTCATTTAGAAAAAGTATGACAGATATAAAAAACAATTCTTCAATATTAAATGAGCAGTCCACAAACCTATCATCTGTTTCTGAAGAATTATCTTCATTAATAGAAAATGTAACTAAAGCTATTGGAGATATATCTGAAGGTACTTTAAGTCAAACATCGAGTCTGACAGAAAGCACATCAAGCTTAGAGAAATTTGGTGAAAAAATTTCCAATATGACTAATGATGTTAATGATGTTACCATAACATCTTCTAACATTGGTGATCATGCTAAAAAGAGTAATTCAGATCTAGAAGAATTGATGAATTCAATTAATATATTAAATACAAATTTTTCAGATTTTTCAAACTTATTAAATGTAATGTCACAAGATATTAGAAAAGTTAATGAAATGACAGACCTAATAAATGATATTGCTGAACAAACTAATCTTTTAGCTTTAAATGCTGCGATTGAAGCAGCACGAGCTGGGGAATCTGGAAATGGATTTGCAGTTGTTGCAGATGAAATACGAAAACTAGCTGAAATCAGTAAATCCTCAGCTCAAAAGATATATGATATTGTATCAAATGTATTAAAAAATGCAGATAATATTGTTGTTAGTACCTCAAATATAACAAATGATGTTAACACTCAAACTTTAGTCGTTAATAGTACCATAACAGCATTTAAGGATATTTCAAATTCAGTTGAAAATATGGTTCCTAAAATGTATTCAATTGCTAAAGATTTTGTACAACTAGATAAAGAAAAAGATTTACTTGTAAGTAGTATCTCTAATATTTCAGTAGCTTCAGAACAAATCTCTGCTACTACTGAAGAAATATACGCTTCTTCTCAAGAATTAAGCTCTGCAAGTAATCAAGTATCAAACTCTGCTCAAAAGGTTAATGGACTCTCTGATGATCTATATGATAGTTTTAAACAATTTGAACTTTAATTAAAAAGATACCTTTGCAAAACGAAATACCCCGTTAAGTAGACACAGTAAAAGTGCTATTCAAAATCTATTTAACAAAGCTCATTTCAAAATGCCAGGTGTCTTTTTAATATTATCTAATTGTAAAATTTACATTCAGTTTCTAACCTCCTTTCATTATAAATATTTTGAATTATAAATATTTATAAATTTATGTACCATTTTATAGAAATTGAAATAGACTATAGTAAAAGCACTATTGAAAGAATGGGGTGATTATATGAATCCTTTAATAAATATGCTACTTGGATCTCTTTTGGGTGGTATGGGCAACAATAACATGATGGGTGGAAATCCTCTTCTAAACATGCTTATGGGAAACATGGGTGGCGGCATGAATAATAATATGATGAACGGGAATCCGCTAATGAATATGTTCATGGGGAATCAGCCAAATAATCAAATGGGAAACATGAATAATGGTATGAACAATATGAATAATAGCATGAATAACATGAATAATGGTATGAATAATATTCCTAACAATAATATGGGAATGAATCCCCTTTTAAGTATGTTAATGGGCAATATGAATAGAGGCATGCCTAATAACAATACGAATAATAATATGATGAGCAATCAAAATATGATGAATAATCAAAACATGATGCGTAATAACATGATGAATAATCAAAATATGAATTCTCGTAGAGGAAGATAAATTATAATCTTTCATGTTAAAGCTGGTTTCTATTTTTTTAGGTACCAGCTTTAATATTTTGCTCAACATAATATTTATAGGTTTATTAGAAATCGCTTTCTATATTTTTATATATCTTTTTATGGTTATTTTAAGGATATAACCATCATTTTCTTATGATAGAATAAAAAATTATAAAATTTTATATTTATATCTTTACTTTTTAATAGAAAGCGGTTACTATTATATTATAAAATAAAGTAAACGTTCTAAAGGGGGAATTGTCAATGGAAAATCTTAATAACTTGAAAGATCAGTTTAAAAAAATTTTTACTAAGGATTGTGAAAGCATATTCTTCTCACCTGGAAGGGTAAATTTGATTGGAGAACATACAGACTATAATGGTGGAAATGTTTTTCCTTGTGCTCTTACTATAGGTACTTACGGACTTGTTTCAAAAAGAGATGATAAAAAATGCTTAGTTTCATCTTTAAACTTTCAAGATTTAGGAGTTATTGAATTTGACTTAGATAATCTTATTAATGATAAATCTCATGATTGGGCTAATTATCCAAAAGGCGTAATAAAAACTTTTAAAGATCATAACTTTGTTGCCTCTCACGGTTTTGAAATTCTATTTTTCGGTAATATTCCAAACGGATCTGGACTTTCTTCTTCCGCTTCTATTGAAGTTTTAATGGGAACAATATTAAATGAATCATTTAACTTTAATATAGATATGGTAGATGTAGTGAAAATGTGTCAAGAAGCTGAAAATAAATTCATAGGAGTCAATTGTGGAATAATGGATCAATTCTCAATCGGTATGGGAAAAAAAGACTGTGCTATTCTTCTTGATTGCAACACTTTAAATTATACTTACAGCAAATTAAATATGGATGGATATAAAATAGTAATTGGTAATACTAACAAAAAACGTGGACTAGCTGATTCTAAATATAATGAAAGACGCAGCGAATGTGAAACTGCATTAAAAGAAATCCAAAAATATAAAAATATAAATTCACTTGGTGAACTTACAGAATCTGATTTTGAAGAAGTTAAATGCCATATTTCTGATCCTATAAAAGCAAAAAGAGCTAAGCATGCTGTATATGAAAATGCAAGAACCTTAAATGCTGTAAAAGCTTTAGAAAATAATAATTTAGTCTTATTCGGGAAATTAATGAATGAGTCACATATTTCATTAAGAGATGATTATGAAGTAACAGGTATAGAATTAGATACTCTTGTATCCTTAGCCTGGGAATGTGATGGTGTTGTTGGTTCTCGTATGACTGGTGCTGGTTTTGGTGGATGTACTGTAAGTATAGTTAAAGAAGATTGTGTAGATAAATTTATCTCATCAATTACTCCTAAATATACTGAAAAAATTGGATATGAACCAAGCTTTTATATTGTTAGTATTTCTGATGGAACTAGAAAATTATCATAATCATATCTATATAATATAGCCCATAATACTTTTAAATATATAATTAAGGATGCTTCAAATTGTTAGTAATATTTCTTTTGAGGCATCCACTTAACTGGAGTATAATAATAAACGAAATATTATTATTAATTAAAATAAAGAAATTATATAAATAATTAATATGGAGGAATGTTAATATGTCAATTTTAGTTTGTGGTGGTGCTGGATATATTGGTTCGCACACAGTTTATAAGCTTATAGAACAAGGAAAAGATGTTGTTATTATAGATAATTTACAAAGTGGTCATATAGGTGCTGTCCATCCAAAAGCAAAATTTTATAAGGGTGACATAAGAGATGCATCAATATTAGATAAAATCTTTACTGAAAACAAAATAGAATCTATTGTTCACTTTGCTGCAAATTCATTGGTTGGAGAAAGCATGGAAAAGCCTTTGCTTTATTTCAACAATAATGTTTATGGAATGCAGATATTACTTGAAAGCATGGTAAAACATAATATTAAGAATATAGTATTCTCTTCCACTGCTGCTGTATATGGTGAACCAAAAAGAGTTCCAATTCTTGAAGACGATGAAACAAATCCTGCTAATACTTATGGTGAAACAAAGCTTACTATGGAAAAAATGATGAAATGGTGTAATAAAGCTTATGGCATTAACTATGTTGCCCTTAGATATTTCAATGTAGCTGGTTCTTTAGGTGATGGAAGCATCGGTGAAGATCATAATCCTGAAACTCATCTAATTCCACTTATACTTCAAGTTCCACTAAAAAAGCGTGAATTTATAAGTGTATATGGAACTGACTACCCTACTCCAGATGGTACGTGTATACGTGACTATATCCATGTACTTGACCTTGCTGACGCTCATATTAAAGCTGTTGAATACTTAGAAGCTGGAAATAAAAGCAATATTTTCAATTTAGGAAATGGTGTAGGATTCAGTGTTAAAGAAATGATCGAAGCCGCTAAAGAAGCTACAGGTAAAGAAATTAAAGTTGTTTTAGGAGATAGAAGAGCTGGAGACCCTGCTCAATTAATAGCCTCAAGCGAAAAGGCAAATAAAATATTAGGATGGACTCCTAAGTTCACAGATGTTAAAGATATTATTAAAGATGCATGGGCATTCCACACTGCTCATCCTAACGGTTTCGAAGACTAATTAATTGAAATAAATTCACAATTAACGGAAATATCCTTTTATAGACATTCATAATATCTTTTTTCCTCTAATTGTGAATTTTAAATTCAAAAATTAAGAAAGAGGTTTTATTATGATTAATCATGAAATAAACAGACTAATAAATTTTGGATTGCAACAAGGGCTTATTTCTGAAGAAGATAAAATTTATACTTCAAATATGCTTATAGGATTATTAAAATTAAATGAGTTTGAAATCGAAGAAATAAATGAAACTTTAGATACTGCTACACCTATTTTAGAAAATATATTAGATTATGCTGTAGCAGAAAATATGATTGAAAATACAGTAACTGAAAGAGATTTATTAGATACAAATATAATGAACTGCTTAATGCCTAGACCTTCAGAAGTTATAAGTAAATTCAATAATTTATATACAAAATCCCCAAAAGATGCTACTGACTATTTCTATAAATTAAGCATAGCTTCAAATTATATAAGAAAAGATAGAATAGATAAAAATATTATTTGGAAAGCTTCTACTGAATATGGAGATTTAGATATAACAATAAATCTTTCCAAACCAGAAAAAGATCCAAAAGAAATAGCAAAAGCTAAATTATTTAAATCAACATCATATCCAAAGTGCTTATTATGCAAGGAAAATGAAGGCTTTTATGGTAATATGAATCATCCTGCAAGACAAACACATAGAATAATTCCTTTAAATCTTGGGCATGAGGAATATTTCTTACAATATTCACCTTATACTTATTATAACGAACATTGTATTATTTTTAATGGTGAACACATTCCAATGAAAATAGATAGAAAGGCATTTACAAATCTACTTAATTTCGTAGATATATTACCTCATTATTTTGCAGGTTCTAATGCTGATCTGCCTATAGTTGGAGGCTCAATCCTTTCACATGATCACTATCAAGGTGGAAGATATACCTTTGCAATGGAACTAGCCCCTACAGAAAAAGAATATAAAATACCTGGATATGAAGACATAACTGTTGGAAGAGTAAAATGGCCAATGTCCGTTATTAGAATAAGTGGTAATAGCAAAGATAAGTTAATAAATTTAGCAGAACATATTTTATCTTCATGGAGAAAATATTCAGATGCTTCTGTTCATATACTGCATGAAACAAATGGCGAGCCTCACAACACAATAACGCCTATTGCAAGAAAAAGAGATGGTAGATATGAATTTGATTTAGTTCTAAGAAATAATAGAACTAGTAATGAATATCCTCTTGGAATATTCCATCCTCACAATGAAGTTCATCACATAAAAAAAGAAAACATAGGACTTATAGAAGTTATGGGACTTGCTGTTCTTCCTGCAAGATTAAAAGACGAACTTGGACTTTTAAAAGAATGTCTAATAAAAAAAGTAGAGGATATATCTGAAAATGAAGCTATAGCTAAACATAGCGATTGGTATAAATATCTTTTAAATAAATATAACCATATAGATGAAAATAATGCTTATGGTATACTTCAAAAGGAAGTTGGAATCAAATTCTCAGAAGTATTAAATCATGCTGGTGTATTTAAAAGGGATACTGTTGGAATGTCTGCATTTGATAAGTTCGTAAATTCAATATAAGTTTATGTAGACAATCAACTCATATAAGTATATTATAATTTATTAGAAAACATTTTATAGAAAAGCCCTAAATGGGCTTTTCTTATGCAATTCTCAACTTAATAGAGTAGGTGATATTTATGAAAGTAACTATACAAGATGTAGCAAAAAAAGCAAATGTTTCAGTTGCGACTGTCTCTAGAGTAATGAACGGAAACTATCCTGTAAAAGCTGAAACTCGTGAATCAGTTTTAAAAGCTGTAGATGAATTGAACTATATTCCAAATATGCAAGCACGTGAACTTACTCAAAAGAAATCAACTACTATTGGAGTTGTTGTTCCAAGTATTAATAATATGTTCTTTCCAGAGGTCATAAATGGTATAGAAAATCATTTAAAGAAAAACTCTTTATCAATAATACTTACATGCACTGATAACAATCCTGATGAAGAAAAATCATGTATAAATAATTTAATTTCTAGGAATGTATCTGGAATAATTGTTATAGGACCTACATCCAGTACGATTAAATCTAAGTTTTATAATAATATCTCTAATAAAATTCCTTTTGTCTTCATAAATTCAGAATCTATAGATTCAAATATATCATACGTTTCTAATGATGAAGCATTTGGAGCTGAGACAGCCTTAAATTATCTTATAGATAATAACCATAAAGATATATTATTTGTTCGAGGAAAAGATACATATTCTTATAATATAAAAGAAAAGGCATATAAAGATGTAATGTCTAAATTAAATAACTTTAAATCAGAAAATATTATTAACATAGGCAATGGAAATAGTAGCGAAACTGTGGATAATACAGTTGATATATTATTAAATATATTACCTACAACTTCTGCAACCGCTGTATTTGCATGTAATGACCTTATGGCTCTTGGTGTACTTAATGCCTGTAAAAAACTAGGTAAAAAAGTTCCAGATGACATCTCTATAATAGGATACGATAATATTCCTTTAAGTCAATTTATTGAGCCAAAACTAACTACAATGGATCAAAACATGTTCCTTCTTGGAAGTAACGCTGCCATTTTACTTCTTGAAAAAATTGAATGTGAAAATAAATATAGTAAAAGAATAATTTTAAATAATACTCTTGTAGAAAGAGAAACAGTAAAAAAATCTATTAATCTAAAATAAAAGGAGCGCTCGCACAATGTCGTCAACTTAAGAAAATATAGAAAATTTAATAAAAAACACTTGACAATAGGTAAAAAAATGCAGCCTCGCTATAGATATTAAATTTATAGCGAGGTTTGATTTTATGAAAAATATTAAATTACTATCACAAATTTTAAAACGAACAAATAAATTAA
>ERZ810019.72-NODE-72-length-37159-cov-8.62187_pt1 | contig 37159 bp, 27 predicted proteins | sample MGYA00520494_ERZ810019 | MGnify/ENA primary metagenome ERZ810019 (study PRJEB31588, sample SAMN03398862) | human gut metagenome | study: EMG produced TPA metagenomics assembly of the PRJNA231909 data set (A prospective, longitudinal analysis of the... | reverse complement strand
GACGCTCTTCCGATCTATCCATATACAGTAAACAATATTGCTCCAGATAAATTAATAAATCTAAGTTTGACTATATCTTTCATAAACATTGATATTCCAATTAATATGGAGGCCAGATATCCCACATATTCAATCCATGCTACATTATTCATAAATACACCTCTTCTTTATTTATTATCTTTAGTTTGTGATTTTAAGATGATTTTATCCTAAGTGTAAATATATAATATATTCATCACATGAAATATCTTTATTCATATATTAATATATAATAATATCTTGGAGCTCAAACTATGAAATATATAAATGGAGTACTTTCAAAATTTAGAGGAGAAAAAACAAAACCACTCTTTACAACATCTGAAGCACGTGAAATAGCACATAAATTAAACATTGACTTTTCTAAAGAGAAATTTGATCTGAACCAATTTACAATGGGACTTAATGTTGAATTAGAACATGGAACTAAATTTCCTAATACTAATGTAACTAATGATGATCCAATATTAACTGGTAAAATCGCTTTGGCACATTTAATGGAATTTCCTGACTATTATACTAGATTAAAAAAATTAGAAAGCGAAGCATCTGCTTATTGGAAAACAAAATAAGAAGTTTTTAATAATATAAAAGTAAATACAATAAATAATATAGATATCTAGTTGTTTATAATTAAATATTTGTGTCTATAATCTAAACAGACATAATATATTCTAAACCTCAAAAAGGAGATAACTAAATTAATAGTTGTCTCCATTTTATTACGTAATAAATTATACCTCATTATTACTATCTCCTTAAAATTATTTCAATTCAGATAATTTAAGTAAATTTTACTTTTATGTTATATAATTTCTTTTAATTTATAATCTTTAAATATAAAATAAAAGTCGGCTAAAGAAATTAATCTCTAACCGGCTTTTATTGTCTTCTAAGATTCTATAGGTTGTATTAAAGTTAAATTTTGAGTAATTTTTGTAATTACATTATATATCAAATTTATACAATATAACATATTTTTGAACACATTTTAATATTTTTAACAAATTGTTCATTACTATATTTAAATTATATACTTTTGGAAATTGAGGCTTTTGAATTTCATTATAATAATATTTCCAATAAATCTTCAGGTTTACTAACTATATACGAAGCCCTAGCCTGTGTAAGTTCAACAACATCGCCATATCCATAAAGAACACCTATAGCTTTAATATTATTTTCCTTAGCCCCTATAATGTCGTGTTCTCTATCCCCTATCATTATAACTTGTGATAAATTTAAAACTTCATTATCATTTAATGTGTTTCTAAAATTATCTAATGCATATTTAATTACATCACCTTTTTTTACTCTTGTTTCTTCAAAATCAGCTCCTGCAATTATAGTAAAATATTTGTCCACATTAAAATGTTCTAATATTTTCTTTGCATGAACTTCTGGCTTTGATGTTGCCACAATTAATTCTTTACCACTCTTCTTTAGAGCCTTTAATACATCAACAATACCATCATATAGTGAGTTTTCAAACATTCCTTTTTCTTCATAGTATTCTCTAAATACTTTAATGCCTTCTGTTGCCTTTTCTTCATCAAAATTATAAAACTTCATATAAGAATCCCTTAGTGGAGGACCAACAAACTTCTTTAATTCATTAATATCTTCTACATTTATTCCAAAATGCTTTAATGCATATTGAACAGCTTTTGTTATTCCTTCTCCTGAATCAGTTATTGTTCCATCTAAATCAAATAATATATACTTAAAATTATTCATGATATATTCCTCCATAAACTTATGTCTTTAAGTATTATATCATGAATTTCCTATTTATTAATATCATATATTAAACTACTTTTGATTCTTAAACAAACTAATCCCACTTAAAATGCAAATTAATATTAAACAAAATAATTCAATCCAATTCATTACATTCCAAAAATCTCCTCCAAGTACTATGCTTGGAGAAGTATTAAATTCATCTACATATATGCCAAGATTCCAAAATAGTTTTAATGAAATTATCAAAGAAAAAATGCCTAATATAAATATAATCATATTAAAAAACTTATCCTTCAAGATTATAATTCTCCTTCTCTTACTGAAAATAAATCCACTTTAATTTTTTTCTATACTTTTATATGCATTATATTTAGCAATATTAAAGCTCTGCCATTTATTATTATTTTCTAATCTTTTTTCATATTTATATAACATATAATCTGCATCTGAATCATATTTTCCCATTTCTAACAATGGTTTAACAGCTGATACACTAAGGCTATCAAATGAACTTATGGTATCTACATTTTTTTCTATATATAAATTAGCATTATATCTACCTATTACATAATCTATATTGCAGTAATTTAATCCAATAAACATAGCAACAAAAATAATAAATACATTTTTTAATAAGTTAAATTTTTTTGAATATATTTTTATACAAATACATACCAAAATAACTGAAAGTAATATTAAAAACCACGCTGTATATATTCTTAAAATTGTTAAACCATAAGCACTAATATATAATATCATTTTGGAAAGTGCAGAAATAACAAGAAACAAAGTGAATATCGTAATAAAAGTCATATATATATTCAAGACCTTTTTCTTTTTTATACTTTTTTTATCTTTTACAAACAAATCTAATAAAACCACAAAAGCCACATTAATCATTGTTAAAGGAATGCATTCAAAAAATCCTCTTCGCGCATATTCAGAGAATGTATAATCTTTAGGTAATATTCCTTGAAAAGCAGAAATAAAATATGTCAATTGTGAAAAGCAAAATAAAATATATATAGCACATATTATTGATATAACTGTAATTGCAATTGTAAAATCTAATATCTCTAAATTATAATTATCACTTTTCAATATTTTTTCTTTTTCATAATGAATAATTCCATAAATAAAACTATACATAGGGAAAAATATCATAAATAATGTTATTAATCTTCGTAATATTTTTGTAAATATTTTAAAGTTTATATTCATAAAAATGTTCTCTATTATTCCTGTAAATGCAGCATCACTTCTCATTAATAGCGGAACAATTATTATAGTCATGAACAATCCAATGAACAGCCCTAAAGATACCTTAAAAATACGATTCGCTTTTTCTTTAGATATGCTTTTAAAATCTTTTATAACATTCATACACTTAAAAATATTTACAAATGGATACAACATCCCTACTTCATATATATTAATGAACCATTTTAATGAATATTTTTCACATGAATTTATACTATAAATATCTGCTGTATTTAATATAATTAAGATCCATAAAAATAAAATATTTAATATTTTTAAAACTAAATTGTCAAATAATAGAAAACAGAAACCTGCCATTATTATAGGAAGAAATAACATATTTTCTTTTATATCAATTTTTATATTTTTCCTTTTAGCCTGAAGAAAAATAAATACATAATAAATAACTATATATAAAGGAACTGCTATTCCAAATCCACCAAATAAAAATAACTCGTTTATTGACACTGCTAATATTAATGTCCAAAATAATATAGTCTTTTCATTATATTCCACAACCATCACTCCTCTTTCACATATTCAAGCAAGTCTCCTGGCTGACACTCTAACGTTTCGCATAATGCTTCAAGTGTTGAAAATCTTATTGCCTTACCTTTGTTATTTTTTAATATAGAAAGATTTGCTAGTGTTATTCCAACTTTTTCAGATAATTCATTCATGCTCATTTTTCTTTTTGCTAGCATTACATCCAAATTAACTATTATCGCCACATCCATCACCCTCTCTATATTGTCAATTCATTTTCTGTCTGTATTTCAACTGCAAGTTCTACCAATTTGAACAATATTGCTGACACAAGTGATATCATAAATGCTCCAATTGTAATTGTAAAAACGCCTAATGTTAATGCCATAAAGATGCACATGTATATATAACATATAAAAATCCCAAGTGAACATATGCTTATAACCTTTAAACTTGATACGCTACTTTGCGAAAATGGAGTTCTATTAATAATATTCTTACATAGCTTAAGTGTCATAAATAAAATTGCCAATGCTAATATTCCTGTAATATATAAAATTATTAATAATTCCGTATGATTTACTAGTGAATAGAATGTACTACCCTTAAATATTATAGGAATTATTTTAGGAAGTCCTATAATAAGAATTAACATTATGATAATTCCAATAAAAACTACCCCATATAGTGCTTTACTCAATATATTTGCTTTCATATCCATTAAAAATCACCTCTTCCACATTATAGTTTATGTAATTATGTTTTTCAATAGTTTTTTATCGAAAAACAATAAATTTTTATTGAAGTATGATATTTCATATAGGTGACATACAATTTAAATAAGTGATGTATAATAGAAGCTTAGTGGGAAATAACCAAAATAAAGCTCTCAAATTTGGCTCGCTTGCTGCAAAAATGAAGCTAAAAATTTAAACATCAATGATTGTGCCCAAAAACGTTTGCTACAATGCAAAAAGGAAACATCTTCATAAGTATGTGAAGATCGGCTATACTGCTAGGCTCATGCCTCACCAAGCATTATATGCAAAAGAGCAGCAATGTTGCAATACGGTCTTTTCTTATTTATTGTGGCACAGCTAAAAAGATATTTCTATAACTAATTAAAATTTATATTTTAAGGAATTTACAATTATCGGTATATAAATTATAATCAAGAAAAATCATACACCATTATTTTAGAGAAAAACAAAGAAATTCAATATATGAATATGCGTAGTATTGTATTGAAAATTTGAGTTATTAAATTCTTAGACAGAGGCTGTTCCAAAATTGTTTGTCAAACACTTGTTGTTGGAGCAAACATTTTTGGGCACAGCCTCTGTCTGTAGAATTTTTAACTCAAATTTTCCTACAATACGAGCATATCATATATTGAATTTCGGGTGTTATCCTCTAAACTCTGATTCTACGTCCCTTATTTAAAATGTACTTCTATTTTAAGTTTACCTAAGTTTCTAGGAATTATCATATCCTCTTTGACTTCACCATTTATGATAATCATATTTTTATCACTTCTTATTACTTTTATACTATAATCTTCATTTTCATTTTTTATTTTTAATTCATACTCATTCCAATTGCTTGGTACACATGGATCAATTATATATCCTTTTTCATGATGTTTTTTGAGTCCTAAGATATCTTCTATTCCTACCTTATACATCCATCCTGCGGCTCCAGTATACCAGCTCCAGCCGCCTCTTCCTCCGTGCGGCTCTCTTATATACACATCTGCTGCCATTACATAAGGCTCGAGTTTATAAGTCATACATTCAAGTTCTGTTTTTGCATGATTTATTGGATTTATCATATTATAGTACTTAACAGCTTTATCTCCTAAATTTAATCTAGTTAAGGCTAATATTACCCAAACTGCAGCATGTGTATACTGTCCTCCATTTTCTCTAACTCCAGGTACATATCCTTTTATATATCCTGGTTCTAAGTATGAATTATTAAATGGTGGTGCAAGAAGAAGAATCATTGATTTATCTTTTTTAACAAGGTTATTAGTAACAGCATCCATAGCTTCTATTGCACGTTTACTGTAAAACTCTACTCCTCGTTTCTTTGTTTCTTCATATTTTCCATTATCCTTTACTCTTGTAGCATCAGAAATAACAGACCAGCTTTGTGCAAGTGAGTCAATTTGACATTCTGGATTTTCTCTTGATCCAAGCGGAGTACCATCATCAAAGTATGCCCTTCTATACCAGCCGCCATCCCAGGCATTCTTTTCTAAATTTTCTCTAATAAATTCTTTTTGCTTAATAAAATATTCACTGTTTTTAATATCCTCTTTTTCTTTAGCTATAATTGAGAATTTATCTAAAATTGAATACAAGAACCATCCAAGCCATACACTTTCTCCTTTTCCCTTATTTCCAACTGTGCTCATTCCATCGTTCCAGTCACCGCTTCCCATAAGAGGAATGTTATGTTCACCAAATTTTAATGCTTTGTTTATTGCCTTCAAACAATGTTCATAAATACTTCCTTCTTTTGATGAATTATTAACTATTGTGTATCTTTCATCTTCGCCTTCTCTTAAAGGTTCATCTTCAAGATAAGGTGCTTTTTCTTCTAATATTTTATAATCACCAGTATTATTTATGTATTCTGCTGTAACATAAGGTAACCATAATAAATCATCGCTAAAACGCGTTCTTATTCCGGAGTTTACAACAGGATGCCACCAGTGCTGGACATCTCCCTCCAAATACTGTCTTGATGCACTTATTAAGATTTGATTCTTTGTTATTTCAGGAGCTACAACTCCAAGTGCTATAGAATCTTGTAGCTGATCTCTAAATCCATATGCACCTCCACTTTGATAAAATGCCGTTCTGCTTAAATATCTGCAGCTGAATGTCTGATATAAGAGCCATCCATTTAAAAGATAGTTCATTGAGTCATCTGGTGTCTTTACTTGTATATTTCCTAGGAAATTTCTCCAATAGGTCTTTACATTATTTAATTCAATTCTAGAATTTTTTATATTTTTATACTTATTAATTATGCTTTCTACATTTTCTTTTTCATCTTCGCCTAAAAGTATAACTATTTCTTTTTTATCACCCTTCTTAAGAGTTATCTTACCTTCCACGACTAAGCAAGGGTCATATATGCTCCCACATCTATTACTTAGAGCACTCTTACTTAAACCTTGTGGTGATGACAATTCTCCACCCACACCTAAGAACTCTCTTCTATCTCCAGTGAATGAAATTTCTTCACTACCAATCATACTTAAATAAGCATTCATTCTTCCAAAGTATTCACTATATGGATTTACTCCAGCTATGAAATCATCTTCTATGTATGTTGATATATATCTTTCGCTGTCATAAGCATATACTCCAAGAACTAATTTAGCATAATAGAAAACTGATATTTCTTTATCTTCATCACCTAAATTTTCTAATGTAACAATCTGAATCTTCACTTTTTCATTTTCTGGTGCAAATATTTCAAGTTTACCATTTATATCATAAGCTTTATGCGTAAATTCAGAAAAACCAAAACCATGTCTTATAAAATAATCTCCTTCATCACGAACTGGCTTAGGTGTTATAGAAAAATATTTCCCACTTTTATTTTCCCTAATATACAACGCTTCACCTAATGGATCTCGTATATAATCATTACTCCATGGTGTTATTTTATTCTCTCTTGAATTTCCACACCAAGTATATGATGCTCCACTTTCCGAAATATGAAATCCAAAATTTTTATTTGAAATAACATTAATCCATGGTGCTGGAGTATTTTTAAATTTAGATAACTTAATTAAATATGTTCCATCCTTTTTATCAAATCCACCATAGCCATTATAAAAATCTAAATTATCCTTATTAAATAATCTATCTATACCAAGAAGCTCATTTTCATGTAATACTGACTCTATGTTATCATGTTTTTTCAAATCTGATTTTGCATTGTTAGCATTAATACTTTGTTTTATACTGCCAGTATTATTCATTCCTGCAATAACATCGTCTGTATGGATAACTTCTTCATCATGATCATATTCTTCATAATTTATTTCATTGGAATCACTAACTTTATTTAAATTATTATTTACACCATTATCTAAAATATTTTTTTCTTCAATATCATAATTCTTATGATTTTCTTGTAACTCAGAATCTATTGCTTTCATCTCATCTATAAATAATGTTTCTTCATCTATATCTTCTAAATCAAATTCCTCATCTTCGACAAATTCAATTTCACTCTCATTATTTAGTAGAACATTTTCTTCTTCTGAGCTATTTTCTATTTTCAAATTATCTTTTATTTTCGAATCATCTTCTGTGGCATTATTTCGCTCTAGTTTATTAGTTAAAGAAGTACTATTATCTATTAATTCCTCACTATTAAATTGATTTATTAATGATCCTTTTTCACAGTCTATATAAATTCTACATATTCCCATTAATAATTCTTTTACATCATTTATCATAGTAGCTTTATTATGAATAAATATTCCTCCAGCCACATTAATACTATTATTTTCATTATTTAAAGATATCTCTTGCATTATACTTTTTTGCAGTGGCTCATCATAAGATGCAACTTCTTCATTGTATATGACAAGGTCACTCTTTATACCTTTTATCTTTAGATAATGATGAAAGGTTATCACTGAGCTTAAAATATGCACATTCTTTTCATCTCTTATTGTTGTGAATATAATTGGCAAATCTCCTGAAATTCCATATGCCCATAAATCCTTTTGATGCTTCGAAATATTTTTTATACTTTCTTCTCTATCTTTTCTATTGTTGCTTAAAAATAAAATATTTGAAGCTAATGTCTGATATAGATTTGCTTGAGTACTTTTTATTCTTAAATTCATTAATTCTAATTGAATTGCAATGGAATATTTATTAAACAATTCTTCTAAAGCTGTAACGTTACACTTTTCCTTTGAAATGTTTATAGCTTCATCTCTTGAATCTGTAGTTCCTGTTACAAAATATATTGCTTTCTTTTCTTTACCTTCAAGTCTTACTCTGACTCTTAAACTCATTATAGGATCTAGAACTGTACCTACTGTATTTTCTAAAGTTCTGTCATTATCCATTGCTCTTGGATGTTTAAGCTCTCTATTTCTTCCTATAAAATTTATTCTTGAAGTTTCATATGTTATATCTCCCTCTGATGCTCCATTAACTACTACCTTGTGGAATATATAAGGAACTTTTCCACCCTTAACTCTGCTTCTTCTGCTTCCTATCAATAAATTTTCTTCTTCATCATATTCTGTTTGAACAAATAAGTTTGAAAAGGCTGGATGAACTATATCAGCACTAAATGTTGTTAAAGTAATTTCACCATAACTTGTTACTTCAATGCTTCTGCCTTTATCACTCAAGTTATTTATTGTGATTTTTCTTACTTCATAATTATCTTCATACGAAATAACGCTTTCCATCTTTGTTGCAATATTACCATCTTTTCTTTCAAACTTAGCTTTATCAAGTTCAAGGGTTACTTTATAGTTTTCTCCAAAACTCTTGCAAGGCTCATATGAAGCACTCCAAAAATCATTAGAATTTAGATTTTTTACGTAAAAGAACATACCACTATCATCGGCAGTTGAATCGCCTTTATATCTATATAGCATCATATCCTCTTTTTTAGAATACCCACTTCCAGTGAAAGTTACCATAGATGAATATTCTCCATTGGACATTAAAAGTACCTGTGGATTTTTATAGTTTATGCTGTTAAAGGTTCTTGGTACCAATTCTTCGCTCTCTATATATCTATATTTTATTGAATAATCCTCTCCTCTTTCATATGTCACACTATGAGATACTTTTTCTTTAAGCAATAACTCAGTCGCCTTAACCTCTGGTAACTTATGAAATCTATTAATTAATATATTATCTAATAAAACATTATCTAAAGCCATAAAGGACATTCCTAAATGATGTACCATATATGTTCTTATAATGTATGGTCTCAAACCATCATTATAAATATATTCACACTGATCATTTACACCTGTGCAATTTTCTCCTTCTTTTTCAGATAATCCACAACCTTTTTCTACACAATCCACAAAGTTATTCACATAATTGTCGTTTGATGAATTATTATTCTCACCCTCATCATTAGAATTATAGAGCATCTTTTTTCTATCATTTTTGTGATTTTTTAAGTTATCCACATTATTTACACAATGAACATCATTAGTTTTATACACTTTTTTATAATTATTCATATAGTTATGCACACTGTCCACAGAGTTATCCACATTTTTGTACCTTTTATTAACACTATGTGCACATTCGTGTACAAGTTGTGTATTATTTTCACTTTGAGGTTCTTCATATGTCTTTGAATAATTTTGTAGAATTCTATCTTCCCTTGCTTTTGTAAAATCGACAGATTCTACAAATCCATATCTGCCAACAGCACCTATTTTTTTAAGTCTATTAAGATTCTTTATAGCTATACCTTGATTAAAAGGCAAAATCATAAATGTTGAGTATGGAGAAACAACAACTTCATCTTCAAGTCCTCGTTTTAATCCTAAGCCAGGTACTCCAAAAGCTTTGTATTGATAATTATCTTCTATATCAAATTTATAAAAAGCTGATTCTGATATTCCAAATGGAATCTTTTTTTGCTTTGCATAAACTCTTTGTGCTTTAATTACACCTTTATAAGTTTCATAAAGTAATGTCTGTGGATAAGCTTTCATAATTAATGAAGGCATAAAGTACTCAAACATTGTACCAGTCCATGAAACAAGAGTATGGGTATGAAAAGCATTTGTTATTGATCTGTTTAAGCTAAACCAGTTTTCTTTAGGAACATCATTTTTAGCTATTGATATAAATGATGCAATTCTTGCTTCTGATGCAAGTAGATCATAATAAGTTTCTCCAAATGAGTCTTCGTCAACATTATATCCAATGTAAAATAGTTTCCTTTCATCGTCATAAAGAAAAGAAAAATCCATTTCATTTGTTATTTCATCTATTTCACTTATTATATTATCTATCTTACTTTCATAATCTTTTAAATATAGTAGTTTAGCATTTAGTTCTCCGCTAATACTTCTATTATTACTTTGTTTATGATCTTCAATTCTTTTAATTATCTCATGAATGTTTGGGACACCTTCAAGAAAATCTTTGCTATAAAGCTTATCTAACCCTTCAAATATGCAATCATAATTATTTAATTTCTTATTTATTTCTTTAATTATTTTATCTATCCAATAATTAATTTCAGATTTATTTTTATCATCTTCACATAATTCTTCCTTAAAATTTGTAATTTTAACACATATGTCGCTTAATGTTGAAGTATATTCATTAATATTTATATCATCATTAAATCTGCAACTAACACTGGGATTTTCTTCTTCTATTATCCTATATATATCATGAATTGCTTTGACTTCTTCCTTTCTTATAAGCTGATTATTTCTCACTTCCTGCAAAGTAGATTTTACAACCCACAAGTTAGCTAAAAAGTTTCCATTATCAACAGTTGATATATATCTTGGATACAGTGTTTTTTTACTTCTTGTATCATACCAATTTAGATAATGTCCTTTGACTTTTTCTAAATCCCTCATATTATAAAGAGTAATATCTATCTTATCTACAAGATCAAATAATGTTATGTAGCCCATGTCATATGCTATTACATGTGACATAAGTCCCATTCCAATATTAGTTGGTGATGTTCTATATGCTACTCCTTTAAACGGACTCTCCTGATAGTTATCTGGAGCTAAATAATTATTTTCTTCATTAGAAAAATCTTCATAATAAGCATATGTTCTTCTAGCAATTGTTCTTAAATAATTCTTATCATCTTCTCCTATTTCCTCTTGCTTATGTTCAATGTTTTTACTTATGTTGTATGCAAAATAAGGTGAGCATACCCATAGAGTTGCAACAATCACACTATATAGAACTATTGGAACGCTAATATATACTGAAAGATATATTAGAACAGATCCCATTACAGGAGCTATCCACATTTCTTTTAGGTACCCCTTAAATGAATTTCCACTTATGGTTTCTCTTTCACATTCAACTTGAGCAGAACTTTTCCATTCAAGTAAATTCCTTTTAGAAAAAATAACTCTATATAATGTTATTAAAATAGCATCAAGCATTAAAAAAGCCTGATATGGGATAAATGATACTATCAAAACTATTTGTTCTAAGCTTTTAAATGTACCTTGTAATTTATATTTAGGTGTAACAACAAAATCCGTTATTCTAAATACCAATGGAATAATTAAAATTAAAAAACTAAGCAAAACTACTCTGTTACTTCTCAAATAAGTTAATGAAAGTATGATTGTTATAAGCATTATTGGTGCAATTAACGATCTTCTTAAATTATCAAATATCTTCCATTTATATAAAGATGATAATCTTCTAGAAAACAACCATCCTATTAGCTGCCAATCACCTCTTACCCATCTCTTAAGTCTTGAACAACTTGATATATATGTTGATGGATAACCATCTATAAATTCAATATCACTAACCAATGCGCTTCTTGCAAGGCCTCCTTCAAGAAGATCATGACTTAAAATCTTATTTTCTTTTATTGCACCATTTACCATGTTATAGAATTCATCTATATTTATTATACCTTTTCCGGTGAATGAACCTTCTCCAAAAAGATCCTGATATGTATCAGAATAAGCAGTAGAATATTGATCAACTGTATAATCTCCACCAAAAATCTTAGAAAAATAAGTTTTATTTTTTGCTTCTAAAGATATTCCTATTTTAGGCTGCATAATACCATAACCACGTACAACTTTTTTATCTTTTACATATGGTATATTTAATATATGCGCCATGGCACCTATTAGCTTGCTTGCAGTCTCTCTTGGCATAAACGTATCATCATCTAACGTAATCATGAATTTGACATCAGCTAAAATTTTTATATGGCTGCTTATAACATCAAATGTATTATTATCACTGCCTCTTATAAGAGATATAAACTCCATTAACTTTCCACGCTTTCTTTCTCTACCCATATAAACTTTTTGCTTATCATTATATACTCTTTTTCTGCTTAAAAAGAAAAACTTATAATCATCGTGATTTTTCTTACAATATTTCTCATTTAACTTTTTAGCATACTCTACACCATATTGTGTTATTTCTATATCTTCTTTTTCATATTCATTCTTAGAATCATTAAAATCTACTAAAAGTGCAAAATATAAATTTTTATCTTTATTCCCACAATACATAACTTCTAATTTTTCCATAAGTAACTTAACACGTTCTTTACTATTTAATATTGTTGGAATAACAACTACTGTTTTATTATTTTCTGAAATTCCCTTACTAAAATCTAGTTTAGGAATAAATTTTATTGAAACACTTTTTGAAACAATCCAGTTCACAGCACTCGTTATAACTTCGCTCATAGGAATTAAAATAAGTAAAAAGGACACTATAAACTTTGCTTTTGTAAATACTGTTCCAAAAATCATGCTAATAAATAACACAAAAATAGAAAGAAGTATACTTCCAAAAATATTTATACCTAAGTATCCCCCCTGCGATATAACTTCATTTAAGTTATGATAACATCCCTTAAGTTCTTTGACACCTTCATCTATTATATAATAACCAACATGATGCTTGTATTCTGGTTCATTGTTAATTTGTGCATTTATACACTTAGTTAGAATATCCTTAGTAAGATCATATTCACTAAAATTGATTACTTCACACATTTCTTCAATCTTATGCCTATAATAATCTTTTGAGTCAAAATCCATACTGCTATAAGTATTTGATGGATCCATATTTAAAAATTTCTCAATCACGCATGTATTTTCAAAAAAAACTTCCCATGGTATATTTTCAACTTTTCTTATATTAATAAAATACTCACTCATTTTTTGATTAAGAATCTTTTCTTTAAGATCACTTTTAAATAGGTGTTCATTAAACTCACCTTTTATATTAAATCTATCATTTAGGAATTTATATCCAACACTATCACTTATAGAGTTGTTTCTTAAAGTAATAAAAAATTCCTTTAACAAAAAGTCTTTATACTTATCTTCCTCAATATGTTCTTCTACATTTTTATTATCAATTAACTTTTCTGCAATATTTCTCCCTAAAACAATTCTCTTTTGTATAAGAACTAATTCTTCTATATATTTAGATAAATTTAAAATTAAATTTATCTTGAGCATAAGTGGAAAAGCCCATAATTCACTCATATTAAGTAATAAATTTTTATTAGATATATTATAACTAATAGATATAATTTCTTCGGATTTTATTTCCTGAATGTTGTTAATATAATCTGAAACTTCTTTTATATTAAATTCTGCACTACTATTTATATAATTCTGAGCTATATGAAATATACGTGGAACATTATATACTTCTCTCTCATTATTCTTTCTAGTTAATGTAGGTAGAGTTTTAAAATATTCATTTCCAATAGATTGCTTTATGTTTTTATATTCTCTTTCAATTAAATATAAATTATCAAGAACCCAGTTAGCAGATTCAATTATCTTATACTTATTTTTAGATAACTTCTTAAAATATTTATAACTCTTATGTATAGATGAATAGCTTTGTGAAAGCTCATTTAAAATATTCCTTTTTAGATTATGTGAATCTTTCTTTTGTGACATAAAAAAACTCCCTTCCCAAGTACAACTATAAATTAACTTATGGAATAGAGTTATTTTAGCCATTTTCTCAAAAAATAATTCATAAACGATAAATTGTTTAATATAACTTATTTAAAATTGCAGTATAAATTATTAACAAATATAATTAAAACCTAAGATTCGCATATTATGTGCATGAATCCTAGGTTTATTTATTAATTATCCAAATTAAAGTAATCAATAAATTTTAATAGTTCTCTTATGTTTTTATTTAATGTAACTAAAACTACCATTATTATTTATTAATCAAATTCCCAGAATACATTCTATTTGTTCTTATTCCAGGTTTAATTTCGCCATTTATAGAAAATATATTTTCATCTAACAAAACTAATCCTTCACCACAAGGAGCATCAAAAGGAACTTGTCCTAAAGAAGACCATGCATCACTCTTAGCATTATAAACTAATATCTCTTTATTCCAGTTAAATTCATAAGGATCAGCTCCAAAATAATTTTCTCTAAAATCTGCTAACTCATCTCCTTTTAATGTATCTAGATTATGCACTGCATTATCATAAACAGCCTTATTAAATCCACCAATTACCAACATTTCATCTTCATTTAATTTAACAGAATTTGCTCCATATAATGATATTTCTTTATTACCTAATTTTACTGGAGAAACTTTTGACCAAGTATTTGAACTTATATCATATTTATACCCATCTGTGTAAGCAATAGAACCTCCCCCACTAAATACATACAAATTTCCATTTAAGATTTGTGCTACACATTGATTCATTGAAGCCTTTTCAGTTAATGATGCTAGTTCCTTTATTTTATTTGATTTTAAATCATATTCATATAGTTTAGTGCTATCTTTTCCATTTTGGTTACCTAAACCAATATATAACTTACCATTATATTCTGCAGCAATTCCATTACTTAATGTAAAAGGTAGGTCACCAACTTTTTCAGCTTTTAATTTATTAGATTTATCAAGAGTTATTAATGTTATATCATTTGCAGCATCTGGATTTGTGCTTCCACCTATATAGTAGATTCCATTACTAGTTGTAACAGAAGATCCATATGCTATTTCGTTTGGAAGAGTAGTATGTTCTTTTACTACTAATTTGCCATTATTTTTTTCTAATAAATATAAATCAGGATAAGTTTTTTTCTTTCCTCCATTTAAAACAGTGTCATATGGAAAATTAGCTCCTCCTCCAACTACTACATATTTGCCTATTGTTCCTGATAATACCCCAGCAACTCCTATATTCTTGTCAAACCCTTTTTGCGCTTCTAAGTCACCAGCATGCTCCCAAGTTATTTTATCAATATTTTTTACTGTTGCTGATGCTTGTAACGTATTACTTGCTACACCTCCTATAATAATTGATGTTGCAATTAATAATGAAAGAATTTTTTTCATAACATTTAACCTCCCATAAAATTTATTTAATATTTTAAAAATTATCTTCTTTGATAATTTATTCTTTGCAGGAAATATTATAATATACTGCTCCTACAAGCCCTGCGTCATTACCCAACATAGCTGATTCTACTTTGAAATTTTTTGAAAATCTCTTCATTACTTTATTTAATACTATTTCTCGCACTGGCTTAATAAAGAGTTTTTCTTGAATACTTACTCCTCCACCAATTAAAATTATTTCTGGATTAAATATATGTGTTAAACTTATTAGACCTTTACTTATGTTTTGAATCCATTGATTCACAATCTTTTGTAATACTTCATTTTTTTCTAACTCATTAAATATTACCATTCCATTTACCTCTTCTTTTGTAAATGAAACATTTCCTAGTTCTAAATAATGTTCTTTCACTTCTTTAACTAATGCTGTCATAGATGCATATTGTTCATAACATCCTACATTTCCACATGTACATTTTCTTCCATTTGTATCTATAGAAAAATGTCCCAATTCCCCTGCTATACCAATGCTCCCTAAAAGAATCTTTGAATCAACAATAATTCCTCCACCAACACCAGTTCCAATAGTAATGCCTATAACATTTTTATATCCTCTTGCTCTTCCAATCCACTGTTCTCCAATCACCATACAATTAGCATCATTTATAACTGTAGTCTTCAAATTGTATATTGCTTCTAATTCTTTTTTTATTTCTGTACCACACCAATTTTTAATATTTCCACCTACACCAACAACACTGCCAATATTGCTATCAATCTGTCCTGTCGCAGAAACTCCAATTCCGCCTAACTCTTTTGCTAATATATTAGAGTCCTTTAAAAATAAATCTATTGATTTTTTTACTGTTTCAAATATTGGTGTTTCATAACCATCAAACGCTACATCATAACTACATTTATTAAGTATTTGGCCCTTTTCTGTAACTATTCCTATTTTTACAGCTGTACCACCAATATCTATACCTAAATATTTCATAACCTACCTCTTGCAAATTGCTTTAACAAATCTTTCTGTTATTTCTGCTGGCCTAGTAATTGCACCACCAACCACAACAGCATATGCGCCTAAATCTAAAGCTTTTACCGCTTGATCTGGTTGGTGGATTCTTCCTTCTGCTATTACAGGAATATCAATGTTTTGCGCTAATTCTTCTATTAGCTTAAAATCTGGTTCATCTAGCTTTTCAGTATATGGAGTATATCCGCTTAATGTTGTTCCAACCATATCAACTCCAGCTTTCCATGCATTTATACCCTCTTCAAAATTTGATATATCTGCCATAAGAACTATTTCTGGATATTTTTCTTTAATAGCTTTAATAAATTCATCAACTGATCTTCCATCTACTCTATTTCTTAAAGTACAATCAAAAGCAATAACATCTGCTCCTGCTTCCACTAACTGATCTACTTCATCCATTGTAACTGTAATATATTGTTCACAGCCTTCATATCTTTTTTTAATTATTCCTATTACAGGTAAATTAGTTTCTTCTTTTATTCCTACAACATCACGAACTCCATTTGTGCGAATAGCACAAGCTCCTGATTGTTTTGCTGCTCTAGCCATAAGTGGCATAATAGAGCTATCTTCTATATATAAAGGCTCTCCTTCTAATGCTTGACAAGATACAATTAAATTTCCTTTTATTTCTTTTAATAGTTTTTCTTTTTCCATAATACCTTCCTATCCTATTAAATTAAAATTTAATAAATTTTAAATTTTCATCTTCAAAAAAATTAATTAATTCGTGTCCATATTTGTGAAAAACAACATGTTTCTTTTCACATTTTGCATTGTTAAATATGGCATATTGAGTGCTAGGTGGACAAATATTATCAAGTAATCCAGTTCCAATTAATAAATTACATCTAAGTTTTGATGCAAAATTTACAGCATCTATATACCCAAGCTTTTCAAATATTTCTTTTTCTTTAACATGCATTGGATCAAACCACCTGAAATAATAACGAATTCCTTCATAAGCTTCTATATCTAGCTCCATATCCCATACACGTTTAAAATCACTTAAAAATGGATATTGAATTGAACATTTTTTTATATTTTCATTAAAGGCTGAAACCATAAGAGATAATGCACCACCTTGACCCTTACCAAAAGTAATCATTCTGTTTTTATCTACATTTGGTAGCTTTTCAGCTATTTTAGATAGTATATATCCATCTAAATATGTCTTAGTGTAATACATTTTGTCTACTTCATCATCAATTCCATTTATTAAGTGACCGCATACTGTTGGTCCTTTTGAACCACCTAAATCTTCACTTTTCCCCCCCTGTCCTCTGCAATCCATAGCAATTACTGCATAATCAAGTGCAATATATCTAGTCAGATGATGCCAGCCCCTGCTTGATTGCTTATAATCATGAAATTCTAATACTACAGGTACCTCACCTTCATGATTTGGACATATATACTTAGCATATATCTTAGCTCCATCTATCCCTTTAAATATTATTTCATAATATTTTGCCTTTTTATTTTTAAATTCTTTTTGTGTAATAACATATTCTAAATTCAGCATATCTACCTTTTTTATTTGATTGCTCCAATATTCATCAAAATCTTTAGGTTTTATTCCAGATCCTAAATATTGTTCTAGTTCCTTTATAGGCATATCTAATGCTGGCATATTATTCATCCTCCTTTAAGAAGAAATCAATTAACATATCATCAAATGCCGAAATCTCTTCATGAGTATAGTCTGGAAATATTACATGCTGCTTTTTTGAATTTATATTATTGTATACAGCAAACTGTGTTGATGGAGGACAAATGTTATCTAACAAACCGGTTCCAAATAGAACTTCTGCTTCTAGTCTATGAACAAAATTATGAACATCTATATATCCTAATTTAGTAAATACCTCATCTTCTCTATTGTGCATAGGATCAAACCATCTTGAATAGTAACGTAAACCATCATAAGCAATCATATCTAGATCCATTTCCCAAACTCTTTTATAATCAGAAAGAAATGGGTATAATGCTGCACACCTTTTTATTACTTTATTTAAAGAAGAGCATGCAAGAGCAATTCCAGCTCCTTGACTGGCACCATTTGCATAAATCCTATCAATATCAATTCCTCTTAATTCTTGAACTATTCTACATAATATTGATGTATTTTGAAATAAACGAACATAATACATGTTCTCAGGTTCATCATCTAATCCAGCCACTATATGTCCAGATACTGTTGTACCCTTTTTACCGCCAACATCTTCACTCTTACCACCTTGTCCTGCACAATCCATTGCAATAATTGCGCATCCCATTCCTGCAAATGATGATTGCTCAAACCATCCTCTGCTAGCTCCAGGATATCCATGAAATTGTAATATCAAGGGAATTTTTTCATCTGACTTAGGATGCACATACTTAGCATATACTTTTTCTCCATCAATGCCTTCAAACCATAAATCATAATAATCACATGAGTCATATCCTTGTATTTCACTTGTTTCTATTTTGTAATTTAGCTTACAGTTGTTTACTTCTTTAAGCCTTTCATCCCAAAACAAGTCAAAATCATTAGGTATTGGATTTGTTCCAGTATATTTTTTTAATTCTTCTAAAGGCATATCTACTACTGGCATACATTCTCCCCCTATTCGAAATAAACATCTATATTATCATTCATTTCTATAATTATCTTCTTATTCATGTTAATATTAGTTTCCTTATAATCACTACGATAATGTGATCCTCTGCTTTCTTTACGCAGATCAATTGCCATTAGAATGCATTTAGCTAATAATAAATTAGATTTTAACCTATAAGATTTGTTTATATTCTCCATATTAAAATCTGACTTATATACTAATTTGCTTTGTATATAATCTATTTTTTTAATAGCATTTTTAACTGCTACCTCATTTTTTTCAATCATTGCTGACTTAAACATAATTTCCTGTAAGTCATTAAGTAACTCTTCTACATTTTCAATCTCATAAGGCTGAAATTCTATTTCATCTATAGTACTCATCATAGTATTTGAAGCATATATACTAGCAGACTCACCAGCTATTGTTCCAAATACTAATCCATTTGCAGTTGATAGACCTCCAATCCTATCAGCACCATGCATTCCTCCAGTTACTTCACCTGCAGCAAATAAACCATTCACACCAGTTTGAGCCTTTTCATCAATTTTGATACCACCATTAGCAGCATGAAAATAAATTCCTAGTTTTATTTCATCATCAACTGTTAAATTTTTATTTTCCTTTAACCAGTCAAAATATACTTTAATAAACTCGGATTGCTGATTTTTTATTTCTTTTTTGTACCTAACTCTAACTCCATTATTATCTTTCATAAATTCATTGAAAATTCTATAATCAATCTCTCTTGAATTTAATCTAGAAGTAAAAGGCCCATAAGTTGAACGTTCTTCTAATTTTTCTAACTTATTTTCCATTCCTTCAAAGATATCTTTTCCATCTTTATTTAAAATATCTACATATTTAAATGTTTTTTCGTTAAATATTGTTTTTGGACATGGATTTATATATCCAGGCATCATCTGCATAAATTCTATATTCACCAATTTACATCCACTTTTTAATGCCAATGATTGTCCCATACCAGTAATATCATTTGTATTTAGTCTATACTTAAATAATCCACCAATTCCTCCAGTTGCTATTACAATTGCTTTACACTTAATGAATTCCAATTTTTTATACTCATTAATTAATACAACTCCAATAACTTTTTTTCCATCTTTTATAATTTCTATTACTTCAGAAAATGGTGATGTTTTTATATTGGGGGATTTAAGTTTATTACTAAATACTTCTTTTGCACTATCAAATAAGATTCCATTCCAATTTCTTGTTTTATGATCAAAACATGGAATAAACTCTTTCTGCTCTTTATTATTTGCCTCTTTTAGTTTTATATTCATTGATTTAATTAGCTGTATTCCTTTTGGTATATTTTTCACAAAAGTTTCAACTAAATTTTCATCTACTACATCACAGCCTACTTCTTTAATTGTTTTTACTAGATCCTTCTCATCTTCTTTATTTTCTGGACCTATAAGACCCAATCCCCATGTACCTGGATAAAAACTAGAGCCTGATAAAATATTTGCACTACTTACTATAATTACTGATGATCCTTTTTCTGATGCTTGGATTGCTGCCATAACACCAGCAATCCCTGCTCCAATAACAAGCACATCACATTCACATGACCTCTTTAAATTAATTTTAGATAGCATCTATAAAATCAATTCCTTTTAAATCATAAGTTTCTTTCAATTTCTTAAAGCCTTCCTTGAATTTACCTTCTTCTTCTTCAGTTAAATTTTCAAATGGTCTACGGCAATATCCTGCATTTACACCCATCCATCTTAAGATAACTTTCATTCCAGCATAAAATGATGGCAATTGTAGTGAATACATTATTACTTCTACAGCTTGTTTTTGTAGCCTTTTTGCTTCATCAAAATCTTTATTTTGAACTGCATTATATATATTTATAAATAATTCCGGCATTATGTTATAAAAAGATCCAACTATTCCATCAGCACCCGAAATTAATCCTGACATTGCCATTTCATCAGCACCAGAATAAACTAGGAAGTCTTCCCCTACTTCATCTTTTATTTGTGTTATTTCATATTGAGATAATGCAGTATATTTAATTCCCTTAACATTTTCAATTTTAGCTAAACGTTTTATAGCATTCATTCCAAGAAGTCCTGCAAGAGGTACATTGTATACTATCATTGGAATACTACACGAATTTGCAATATCTTCATAGTACTTAATTATTTGATTTTCATTAAATTTCCAATAGAAAGGTGGTACACTTGAAATCCCATCTGCTCCAACACTCTCAGCATGTTTTGCAAGATCAATTGAAATTTTAGTTCCGATAGCACCTACATGAACTACAATCGGTACTCTACCTGCTGTTTCATCAATCACTATTTCAACCACCTTTTTTCTTTCCTCTGAAGTCATTGTAAATCCTTCTCCAGTTGAACCTGTTAAATATAATCCATTTACCCCTTTGTCTATTAAAAATGAAACTAATTGTCTCATTCCGACTTCATCAATATTCTCCTCTTTATCAAATACTGTTAATACAGCTGGAATTACCCCTTTAAATGCTTTAATATCAAATTTACTCATTGTTCTTCTCCTTCTTATTCATATTTTGTTCTACTAAATGGCATGCAACAAAGTGAGATTCACCATTTATAACATATTCCTTTAATTTTGGTATTTCTTTTTTACATATGTCCATGCACTTTCTACAACGTGGATGAAAATGACATCCTGATGGTGGATTTACCGGACTAGGTACATCCCCTTTCAAAACTATACGTTCTGTTTTTTTATCTAAATCAGCTATTGGAATAGCTGACAATAGGGCTTCTGTATATGGATGTAATGTATTATTAAATATTTGTGATGTTTCCGAAAGTTCTACAATTTTACCTAAATACATTACTGCTATACGATCACTTATATATTCAACAACACTTAAATCATGAGTTATAAATATATACGTTAAATCTCTTTCACTTTTTATTTTCATTAATAGGTTTAATACCTGAGCCTGAATAGATACATCTAGTGCTGAAACTGATTCATCGCATACTATTAATTCTGGATTTATACAAAGTGCTCTAGCAATACCAATTCTTTGTCTTTGACCACCTGAAAATTCATGTGGATATCTATCCATATATTCACGACGCATATTTACAGCTTCTAAAATATCTCCAATTAACATACGTCTATCTTCTTTTTGTTTTACACCAAATTTCTTTAATGGGTCTGATAATGATTGATATATCGTAAAAGATGGGTTTAATGAAGATTGTGGATCTTGAAATACTATTTGCATCTTTTTACGAGCTAAATCCATCTCCTTAGAATTTAACTTTCTTAAATCTTTTTTGCCACCATATTGTTTAAAATCATAAATCATTTCTCCATGTGTGGGCTTTACTAATTGAAGAATCGATTTTCCAAGAGTAGTTTTACCACATCCAGATTCTCCTACAAGTCCAAGGGTTTCTCCTCTATATATAGTTAAATCGATGCCATTTACGGCTTTTACATAATTAGATACTTTATTAAAAAACCCTGTTTTTACTGGGAACAAAGTTTTAAGATCTTTCAGTTCTAATAAAACTTCTTTCTTACTTACTTCCATTATTCATCACCTCTTTATGTTTCCAACAACGTACCATATGCGTTTTACTTATAATCTCTTCACTTGGCATTGTCTTACACTTTTCACAAACATAATTGCATCTTGGAGCAAATTGACATCCTATAGGTCTATCAAAAGGATCTGGAGTTGAACCTTTTATTGGATGTAATTCTTGTGCTCGTCCCTTTCCTAGGATTGGAATTGACTTTAATAACGCTTCTGTATATGGATGAGCAGGTGTTTTTAACACTTCTCTTACGTCTCCAGACTCAATTATATTTCCCATATACATTACTGCTACTTCATCAGCTAATTCAGCAACAACACCCATATCATGAGTTATTAAAAGTATTGCTGTTTCATAATCTCTCTTTAGCTTTTCCATAAGTTCAAATATTTGTGCTTGAATTGTAACATCAAGAGCTGTTGTAGGTTCATCTGCTATCAATACTTTTGGATTGCAACTCATAGCCATTGCTATCATTGCTCTTTGACGCATACCACCTGAAAATTGGTGTGGATACTCATTTATTCTTTGTTCTGGGAAAGGAATCCCCATACCTATTAATAAATTAAGTGTTCTATCATATGCTTCTTTTTTAGATACTTTTTCATGCCCTAAAATATTCTCCATTATTTGATATCCTATTGTATACACAGGATTTAACGCTGTCATTGGATCTTGGAATATCATTGCAATATCCTTTCCTCTTAAAGCACGCATCTCTTTTCCATTTCTCTCTAACTTATCTATTCTTATATCACCATTTTCACCATGATATATGATTTCACCTTCTTCAATACGAGAAAGTTTTGGTAATAGTTGCATAATTGATGATGCTGTAACACTTTTACCACAACCAGATTCCCCTACAACACACAAAGTTTTACCTTTCTTAACTTGGAAAGACACTCCATTAATTGCTTTATTGCATCTTTGATTAGTATAAAAGTAAGTTTTTAAATTTTTTACCGTAATAATAGGTCTATCTTCCATATCTTTTCCTCCTAACCTTGTTGTGTTGGATCTGTAGTATCACGAAGACCATCACCAAGAAAGTTTATTCCCATAACAAATGATGAAATTACTATACCAACAGGCAACCATAACCACCAGCTGTTTTGTAATGTATACATATCTTGTGCAGCATTTAAAATATTACCCCAGGTTGCTATTTCTAGTGGAACTCCTAATCCTAAGAAACTTAAAGATGCTTCCTGTAAAATAAACATTGCTGTACTTAATGTTATATTAACAACTATTGGTCCAATTGCATTTGGTAACATATGCTTATAACATATTATAAAATCATTCAATCCAAATGCATTAAGTGATTGTACATATTCTTCTTCACGAATTGTTAATATTTGTGAACGAGCCATACGGTATACACTACCCCATCCAGTTAAAATAAATATTACAATTAGGTTTGTTAAGCTTTGTCCTAGTATTGTTACAAGTAATAATACTAGAACTAATTGTGGAAATGACATAAATACTTCTGAAATATGTAGAACTATTTTATCAAACCATCCCCCTTTATATCCGCCATAACAACCAAGTAATACACCTATAATTGCACAACCAAGGGCGCTACCTAAACCTATTAATATTGAAATTCTTCCACCATATAAAACTCTTGAAAATACATCTCTTCCAACTTTATCAGTCCCAAAAATATGATCTAAAGATGGCGCTTGTAATACACTGCTCATATCAGCTTTAAGAGGATCATATGAAGTCAAAAGTGGTGCAAAGATTGAAGCTAACAAAATAACTATAAATATTCCTGCTCCTACAATAGCTAGTTTATTATTAAGAAATTTTCTCAATGTACGATTGACATTTTTTTGTTTTAATTTACCTGACTCCTCCAAGTATTTAATTTTATCAAGTTTCTTATCAAATCTACTTTTTCCAACATTTACCTCAGCCATAATACTACCTCCTAATCTAACTTAACACGTGGATCAAGTAAAGCTGTTGTAACGTCTACAATTAAACTTGCAAGTAAAACTGCAATTACTGAAAATAATGCAATAATCATAACTAATGGATAGTTTTGAGCACGAATTGCTGTGGCAAATGCACTACCAACACCTGGCCATCTAAAGATTGTCTCAATAACAACTGATCCTCCAATCAAAGTAGGCAATCTAAATCCAACTAAAACTATTACTGGTGTTAAAGCTACTCTAAATCCATGAATTAAATTTACACGCCATTCTGACAAACCCTTACTTCTTGCTGTACGGATATATTCTTTATTCATAGTGTCTAACATACTTGAACGAGCATATCTCATAACTCCGGCTGTTAAAGATATACCTAAAACAAGCGCTGGCATTACTAAATATTGAATTCGATCAAAAAAAGCTGTTTTCCCCGGCATCATACGTCCACCTACTGGAAGCCAATCCAAATTTAATGCAAAAATTAATATCATTACCATACCAAAGAAAAATTCTGGAATAGATACACCAATCATCCCTGCTACAGTTAATATTCCTTCTGAAAGAGTACCACGACGAATTGCACTAAATAAACCTAATGCACTACCAAGTATTGTAGAAATTAATAATGCTGCTATTGATAGCTCTAAAGTTGCAGGTATTAATTTCTTTAATTCATCAGCTATAGGAACTCCACTTGTCAGACTATATCCAAAATTTCCTGTTAAAATTTGTCCTAACCATTTAAAATAACGAATTATAAAAGGATCATTTAAACCATATGCTGAACGAATTTCATCAAGCTTTGAAGCATCAACATTTGCTAACATTTCTGGACTAATCATATGTGATACAGCATCTCCTGGTGTTAACTCAAGTGCAAAATATATAATAAATGTAATTATAAATACCATTGGAATTAATCCAAGTAATCTTTTTATAATGAACTTTAACATATTTTCCTCCTTTTATTATATTTAGAGCTGCACTGAATTAAGTCAGTGCAACCTTTATTTTGCTATATTTATACTTATTTAATTTTCCAATTTTGAATATTCCAGTTGTAATTAAATTGAGGGTTACCATATTTCTCAATTCCAGTATCTACTTTATTGCTTTGAACTACGTAAATTGGTTGATAATATAACGGGATATCAAACAATGTTTCATTTTCATATTTCTGTAATTCGTAGAATGCATTCTTTTGCACTTCTGGATCCATAGAAGAATTTGTTGCATCAATTAATGCATTTAATTTATCGTCTGCTGGAGTATGAGAATTTGATGCTGAACCTTCTCTGAATCTGTCATAGTATTCATGCATCGATAATGCTGCAATAGCTCCATAAGCCATGTCCCAATCTACAGCGCTTGGTCCATTTTTCTGATCACTAGGTGCTTTCCATAGAAGTGAAGCTAAATCTCCTTCAACTAATCTGAATTTCATATTAACACCAATATCTTTTAATTGAGATTGAATCGTTGTCATAAGATCAACAGTTAATTGGTCTGTATAATAGTAAACAACATCTAATGTATAATTAGGATCCCAGCCAGCTTCAGCTAATAATTCTTTAGCTTTTTCTGGATTATAATCATAAGTTTCTAGTCCATCAACTTTGTCACTTCCATCTGGAGTTAAGCTATTTGCTGGAATTGCTGTTCCATCATATAAATTTTCACATATAGTCTTCATATCAATACCATATTTAATAGCTTGTCTCACTTTTACATCAGCAAGTGGTGACTTTGTTCCATCTGCTTTGTTGAATTTATTTGCATAAAATAGACGAGTATATCTAACATCAACCTTATTTAATGTAATTCCTTCAGCATCTTTAAGTCCTTTAATATCAGAAACAGTCTTTGTATATCCAAAATCTAGCATTCCTGATTTTGCATTATTTACTAAGTTAGGATCACTATCTCCAGGGCTTGGAGTTAATAAAATATCATATTTCGGTACTCCATTGTAATACTTATCAAATGGTACTAAAGTGGTATAGTCATTCATCTTTACTTCTTCTACTTTGAATGGACCAGATCCAATAGGCTTTTGGAAATACTCTGCTTGTTGAAATTTTAACGGATCTACATTAGTAAAGTATTTTTCAGGTAATGGTGCAAATTGTGTGAAAGTTAATAATGCATCTGGCGCTACTTTATCAAATGTAATGGTTATTTTGTTACCATCAATTACTATACCTTCAATAGAGTCAGCAGTTCCTGCTAAGTAAGCATCTGCACCTTTTATAGCTTTGAATGTATTAATAAATACTTGGTTTAATACAGCGGTTTTTAAAGAATATTCTATACTCCATTTAATATCTTTTGGAGTAATCTTTTCTCCATCATGCCAGTAAATATCATCTCTTAAATTAAATATCAACTCTTTACCATCTTCACTTAAAGAATAATCTTTTGCTAATTGACCTTCTTTAGGTTGAAGATTCTCATCCGCAACTATTAAGTGATCATACAATACCTTTGAGTAAGTAAAGGTACCAGGGTTTAACCAAGGTGTTTCAAAGAATTCAATTGGTCCTCCATTTGAATACATAATCTTTGTTTCTGCATCTCCACCAGAAGTCTTGTTTCCAGATCCACATCCAATCAATGATAATGACATCACGCCAACTAAAGCTATCGCCATCATTTTTTTAATTTTCATTTTTTCCCCTCCATTTATTTTAATAAAAGCCTTATAGAGTTTCACTCCTCTTTTTTATATTTTCAAGAAGTATCACTCCATTTGCTATAAGTATATCATCATTCATTTCTCTTGTAAACGGTTTTTTATATATTTTTACTGTTTATCAATCTTATTCTTTTTTTAGTAAAATTAAATATTAATATATAACAGTTATAATTTTCTTACTAATTTTTAAACTCCACATTACTTCCTCCTTTCATATTTAAGAACAAAATCGGCTACGCCACGCTCCTTCTGAGGAGTAAATCAAAGTCCAGTTTTTTCACACCTACAAAACGTTGTAAGGCCCACTACATATACCATTACCATACTGGAGCTATATGTAAAAATTCTATAATTTCCTGTACAATAAAAAAAGACAATGAAGTTATAATTACTACGTCAGACTTCATTGTCATTATTTTTCTTTCATATAACAAAAAAATCGAGATATCAATATATTCTCTACATCATTGTCATTAGTTTTATTTATTTTTAATATATCATTTTATAGCTTGTTTTTATTTTTGAAGTACACACTTCTCTTTTTTGGGGAATATCACTTCATCTTTTGTTATAATAATACATTTTCATCTTGTAAACTATATAATTTATATTTAAAATTTCTATTATTATATTAACTATAAATTAAATATCACTCAAAAATAAAAAGATATTGTCATTTAGTAAAATTTTTATTTATTATGTTACATTTATTTAATTATTATACATTCCATGATATAATAAATCAAAAAAGGAGAATATTATGATAATAGGAAAAATCAAGGATTTAAACAAATATAAGGGGTTAAATGCCAATTTAGATAAGGCAATAGACTTCATTTTAAACAATGATTTACTTTCTTTAAAAGATGGTAAAAACGAAATTGATGGAGAAAATGTTTTCATTAACAGATTTTCTTATACTTGTAAAAAAGAAGATGATTGTTTTTTCGAAGGTCATAAAAATTACTTAGATATTCACTTAGTACTTAAAGGTCAAGAGTCATTCGGTTATAGTGATATATCAGAATTAACTGCTGCAACAGAATATGATCAGAATAATGACTTTATTAAATATGATGGTCCAGTAAAAGCTTACTGTAAATCAACAGTTGGTGATTTCATTATTACTTATCCAGAGGATGCTCATATGCCAAGCATATCAATAAATGATGATTTTGTTGAAAAAGCAGTATGTAAAGTACTAGTTAAATAATAATAAAATGATTAAAAAGTACCTATCATAAAATACTAAATTTAATGATAGGTACTTTTTTATGTTAATCCACAGCTTTTGATACAACAGCTTCTGCTGTTTTTTGTTTTTGTAATAATGCACTTTTTTTATTTTGCATTAAATATTCTGAACAAAGTAAATCTATTATATAAAGCTGTGATATCTTACCTGTAAATGATCCACCCTCTAGTGGATTTTCTTTTGCTGATGTAAGTAATACACAATCAGCAAGTTGTGCAACTGGGGACAGTATGTAACTTGTAATTGCTATAATTTTAGTATTTTCCTGCTTAGCAATTTTTACTGCTTCAATAATATCTTTAGTGTATCCTGATATACTAAAAACAATAATTACATCCTGACTAGTACTTATTGATGAATACATTGATTGAAAATGAGGATCTATAATAGCATTTCCTATAACCCCTAGTCTCATAAATCTATTTTGGGCCTCATTAGCTGTAAATCCTGATGAGCCTACTCCATAGAAAAATACCCTCTTTGCATAAGTAATCATTTTAATAGCTAATTTTAAATTATCTTTGTCCAAAGTTGATTTAGTATTTATGATTGTTTGTGCAATTCTTTCAGCATTTTCATCTACGTAACTATCGTAATTATTATCTACACTATTGCCATTACTATCAATATCATTATTATTTTCTTTTGCTATTTCGAACTTTAAATCTTGAAACCCACTAAATCCTAGTTTTCTTACAAATCTTATAATAGTTGCTTCACCAACTTCTATATTTTGTGATATTTCTAACAATGTTTGATAAATTATTTTACCTCTTTCTTTTAAAATATAGTCAGCAACCTTTTTTTCTGTTTTACTTAATGATGGATAACAAGATTTTATAATTGCAATATATCTCACTTTTTTACTTTCCCCCAATCGTATATTGTGAAAACACTTTTATTAATAATATCATTTATGTATAAAAATAATATCGTTAAGCTTTAACTTAATCCTATCACTTTTAATACTTCTTGTCACTATACAATATCCCCCATCAAGTTAACTTAAAAATTTTATCTAATAAAAGTTTATAGATTTAAATAATGATTTACTTTCTTTAATAAATGATAAAAATTATGTCAATAAAGAGAATACTTTTACAATTGAGTTTTCTTATACTTTCCTAAAAAATATTGGTTTTGGGAACGTGACAAAAATTACCTATATATTCATTTAGTACTTAAAGAACAGCAATTATTCAATTATACTGATGTCTCAGGATTAACTGCTATAATAAAATATTATAAAATTAAAACCTAAGATTCTTAGCTTAATGGGGTGCATGAATCTTAGGTCATATTTTAACTAGGATTTGATAAGAACATGTTTCTTTATAAAGTGTAAGAGTTAAATATAAAGAAAAGTATTTTAGGCACATTCATAAAAATAACAAGTCCAAAGTTGTCATTTATTTTCATCTGCCTTAAAACTTAAACAAATCCTACTAAAATCAAAATATTATTATAAAAATATTAACTTATAAAATTTATCTTTAATTCCTTTATAAAGTTAGTATAAAAAAGGCGCTAAGAATTCCTTAAGAATCTTAGCGCCATTGCTAACTTATCTGATATAAATTTTACATTCTAAATTTCAGAGTGTCAACGAATTTTTCTCTACTATATTTACTTATTATTTATATAAGGTTTGATAGGTATAATCCGCCTATTTACCATAAAAAATATTAAATAAGTTAAGTCTTTAATGTTAAAGATAATTTTATAAAACTTATCTTATTATGATAAGAATTCAGTAAATGCCTTAATTGTATACTCATTATCCTTAACAGATGCTAATTCTCTTATTGAATGCATGCTAAGAAGTGGAGCCCCCATATCAATTACAGGTATATTAAGTTTTCCTGCTGATATTGGCCCTATTGTAGTTCCACCTTTCATATCAGAACGATTTACAAATACCTGGCATGGTACGTTTGCTTTTTCACATACAGCCTTAAATATTGCTGATGCATAGCTGTCTGTTGAATAACTTCCACTTGCAGCTATTTTAAGAACTGGTCCGCCTCCAAGTACAGGTTTATTTGTTGGATCGCACTTTTCTCCGTAATTAGGATGAACTGCATGCGCTAAATCAGCTGAAATCATTATTGAATTTGATACTGCTCTTCTAAACTCTTCTCTTCCTTTACCTAATCCTAAAACTATTCTTTCAAGGATGTTTTCTAATATATTAGAATTTGCACCTTGCTTTGTTAAACTTCCAATTTCCTCATTATCCAATGCAACTAATACTTTTGTTGCATTAATTGTTTTACTTTCAGTAATTGCTTTAAGTCCAGCAAATACCATCCATAAGTCATCTAATCTTCCTACTGAAATTAATTCTTCATTTAATCCTACTAATGAGCCTTTTTCATATTCATATAAGAATAAGTCAAAATCTAATATATCACTTGCTTCAACATTTAATGTTGCTGCTAAAAGGCTTAATAAATATCCATCCTTTTCAAGATCAGCTTTAGCTGCATCTGCAAAAACCTTTCCTGATTCTTCATTTTCGAGGCCTAATAATGGTAATGTATCTTTTTGTGCATTGAAACTATACCCATCATTAACTCCTCTATTCATATGAATAGCTAAGCTTGGAATTATTAAAACTGGTTTTTCAATATCTACTAATCTTACTTCTGGTTTAAATACATTATCGCTCTTTAAAGTTACTCTACCAGCAATTGATAAAGGTCTGTCAAACCAAGTGCTAAGTATTGGACCACCATAAACTTCAGTATTCAATTTAATATAAGTTCCTTCTGCTTTAATTTCAGCATTAGGCTTTATTCTAAAACCTGGTGAATCTGTATGAGCACCTATTAATCTAAATCCTTCTTCTTCAATTTCACCATTTCCTATTTCAAATCCTATAAGAGCAGAATTATTTTTCATAACATAATACTTTCCACCCTTTTTTAAATCCCAGCTGTCACTTTCTTTTAATTCAGTATAACCATTTCTATCTAATATGTCTTTTACCTCATAAGCAGCTTGGAATGCAGTTTTGCTTTTATTTATAAAATCTAGTAATTGTCTTGAATTATTCATTATGTCATACCTCTTTTCTAATTTTAAAATATCTATATTTCTATTATATCTAATACTTACATTTTATCAAAGTTTAACCTCAATTTAATTTCAATGCCATATCATACTCTAATTTTAAATCATTGGTTATATCTTCATAATCCTTAAATTCATTTTCATAACGAATTTCTGTAATTCTATTCTCTTCATACTCTCATTCATTATATTTGAATATCGTAATTTTAATGATATATAAAAAATATATATACTAAGAATAAATTTACCATAACTCTATTATTTAATTTTTTGAAGTTAATATTTACAAATATAGAAACTTGTTATAAACTGAACTTAATTAAGGCCTTTAATTAAGTCTTTTATAAAGGGGGATGTTTTATGAAATCAGTTAATGGAAATTCGTTGATTATTAAAGAAGTTAATAAAAACATAATACGACGCGTTTTAAAATCTGAAAAAAAAGCAACGAAACAAAGGCTATCTGAGCTTACTGGACTTAGTACAGTTACTATTGGATCTATATTACAGCAGCTTTTAGAGTCAGGAGAAGTATCTGAAGATGATTTAATTCCTTCTAATGGTGGACGTCCTGCTCATAGTTTTTCCTATAACTTTGAATATAGTCATGTTCTAATCATATATACACATGAAAATGAAATTGAAAATAAAGATACAATTTATGTGCGAGTAATTAACCTCTTTGGTGAATGTATTTATAAAGAAGAGTATATAGAAGACAACATTTCTTTAACAACTTTTGAACCAATAATAGATAAATTAATAAATACTTATCCTACTATAAAAGCTATTGGCTTTGGACTGCCTGGCGAGGAGTATAACGAAGTTTTAGTTGTTAATGATTACAAAAACTTAACTGGACAGCGTTTCTCTGAATATTACAGAAACAAATATTCCATTCCTGTAATTATAGAAAATGATGTTAACTCAGCCGTTATTGGCTATTGCTCTTTACATGAAAATGAAATCGATGATAATTGCGCTATAGTATATCTATATTTTCCAACTAAATATTGTCCTGGTGCTGGTATTTATATCAATGGCAAATTATATAAAGGCTTTAAAAACTTTGCTGGTGAGATACAAAATCTGCCTATAGATGTTAACTGGACTAATATAGATTTTTCATCTTTCGATTATAGCTGTAAAGCAATATCCAAACTAATTATTTCAATAACATCACTACTAGATCCAAAAGAGATTGTAATGCATGGACACTTTTTAACAGAAAAACATCTAATAAATATTTCAGAAATATGTAATAAGCATTTAATAGGTATTACTACTCCCGCACTAAATATCTCTAGTAACTTTAGTAAAGATTATGAACAAGGCTTAAATACATTAACATTAGATTTACTTGAAACTAAATTATCATTAGTTAAATAAACATATATTGTATTACATTTTTTCTTACAAACAACACTACATAAAAATTATAAATCATAAAGGAGAAATACATTATGGCAACTTTCTTTCTAATAGTTATATATATAACTTTCATAAGTCTTGGATTACCTGATTCTTTACTTGGATCTGCATGGCCAATAATTCAAGTTGATTTAGCTGTTCCTCTTTCTGGTGCTGGATTAATTTCTATGATTATTACCGGTGGAACTATAGTTTCAAGTCTCTTAAGCAATAAACTTATAAATATATTTGACACTGGAAAAGTAACCTGTATAAGTGTTGCTATGACAGCATTAGCCTTATTAGGTTTCTCTGCTGCCCCCTCTTATATATGGCTCTGTTTACTAGCAATACCTTTAGGTTTAGGTGCTGGAGCAATAGATTCTGCCTTAAATAATTTTGTTGCATTACATTATAAAGCAAGCCATATGAGTTGGCTCCACTGCTTTTGGGGAGTTGGAGCTACAGTTGGCCCTGTAATAATGTCTGTATTTTTAACTAACGGCAGCTCTTGGAAAAACGGATATAAGTCAATTGCAATAATTCAATTTTCTATAGTTGCTCTTTTAATCATAACTCTTCCAATGTGGAGAAAAATAGAAAAATCAGACAATCAAAAAACATCTTATTCTGAAGAAAAACAAGAAAAAATAAATCCGCTGAAACTTCCTGGTGCAAAATTTGTTCTACTTGCATTTTTTTGCTATTGTGCTACTGAAATGACTACTGGATTATGGGCTAGCAGCTATTTAGTTAATTATAAAGGTATCTCTCCAGATATTGCTGCTAGATGGGTTTCTTTATTTTATGCTGGAATTACTCTAGGAAGATTAATATCAGGATTTGCAACTGCTAAATTTGAAAATTATATGTTAATTAGAATTGGACAAATTATATGCATTTTAGGTGCTTTAATATTTATCTTGCCACTGCCAAGTACATTTTCAATGATTGCATTAATACTAATTGGTCTTGGATGCGCTCCAATTTATCCATCAATGCTTCATGATACTCCAAATAGATTTGGTGAAGCAGCTTCTCAATCAATTATGGGCTTTCAAATGGCTTGCGCATATATAGGAAGCGCTATTGCACCACCATTACTTGGAATATTAGCATCTGGATTCAACATGATTATTTTTCCATTCTTTTTATTAATTCTAATTATCACTATGCTCATCTGTTCAGAGAAGACAAATTTATTTTTAAAAGAAAGAAGGTAATATTATGAGTTGGTTAGATTTACACATGCATTCTAATATAAGTAATGATGGAGAATTCTCTCCAAAAGAATTGATGGAACTTTGTTCTAAAGCAAATTTAAAAGTAGTAGCATTAGCTGATCATAATTCTATTCGTGGCGTAGAAGAAGCACAATATTATGCAAATAAACTTAATTTCAAGGTAATCTCTGCAATTGAACTAGACTGTACCTACAACGGTGTAGATCTACATCTTTTGGGATATGATATAGATATGAATAATGATTTTTTACGCATAGAAAAAGATGTTCAAGCTCAAGAGCAAGCTGCTTCATCCAAACATTTAAAACTTGTAGAAGATATGGGTATATTCTTTAATTATAATGAAGTTATGGAATTATCTATAAATGGTGTTGTAACTGGAGAAATGATTGCAGAAGTTGCTTTAAAGGATGATCGCAACAAAAATAATCCTCTTATGAAAGAATACTATGCTGGTGGTAGCAGAAGTGATAATCCGTATGTAAATTTCTATTGGGATTATTGCTCTATGGGCAAGCCTGCATATGTTCCTATGAATTTTATAAGTCTTCAAGAAGCTGTTGACACAATAATTAAAGCTAATGGTGTACCAATCTTAGCTCATCCTGGTAATAATATTGGAAAAGACGAAAAACTTTTAAGAGAAATTATCAGCACAGGTGTCTTAGGTATAGAAGCATATAGCAGTTATCACGATCCTGAAACAACACTTTTCTATGAAAATCAAGCCAGAAATCATGGATTAATCAAAACTGTTGGTAGTGATTTTCATGGCAAAACTAAACCTTCAATAAGGCTTGGAAGTGTCTATTGCAATAATATAGAAAATACTATTTACAATAATATATTGAATAAAAAAGTAATATTTTAATATATAGAAAATAACGCTGACCCTATATTAAGGAAATTCAAAAAAGAAAGGAATTTGCTATTCCTTTCTTTTTACATTAAGTATAAAAGAGTATGACTATTGTTTGAATATATTTTATACAAATCGTTAACCTACTTCCTACTCTGTTATATATACACAACTTTAATACTTTTTCTAAATTAATCCATATTCCTTTAAGCTATCTTTCAATGTTTCTAAATTTTTGCCTTCCATAGCAAATAAAGGCATTCTCAAATTTCCAACATTGTATCCCATAAGTCCTAACGCAGTCTTTACTGGTATAGGATTAACTTCAATAAATAAATTATTTATAAGTTCTAAATAATCAGTCTGCATTTTTGCACTTTCTTCTATCTTTCCTTCAAAGTAAAGGCTGCAAATTTCGTGTGCTTCCTTAGGCATAACATTTGATAATACGGAAATAACTCCTTTACCACCTAATGATAATATAGGAACTATTTGATCATCATTTCCAGAATAAATATCAAGATTATCTCCACACAAAGCTTTAATTTTAGCTACTTGAGATAAATCTCCACTAGCTTCTTTTGCAGCAACTATTCTTGGATGCTTAGCTAATTCTACATATGTTTCTGGAAGAATATTAACACCAGTTCTTGATGGAACATTATATAGGATCATTGGTACATTAACTCTGTCTGCTATATATGTAAAGTGTTTAACTAAACCACTTTGAGTTGCTTTGTTATAGTAAGGTGTCACAACTAATATTCCATCTACCCCAACACTTTCAGCATATTTTGAAAGTTCAACAGCATATGCTGTATCATTTGAACCTGTACCTGCTATTACAGGAATTCTCTTATTTACATATTCTACTGTAAATCTAATGGCTTCTTTGTGCTCTTCATCTGACATAGTTGATGATTCACCTGTAGTTCCAGCAATTACAATTGCATCTGTACCATTATCTATGTTGAAATCTATCAGTCTTTTTAATTCTTCAAAATTAATTCCATTCTCATTAAAAGGTGTAACTATTGCAACTGCTGCACCAGTAAATATTGTTTTCTTCATAAAAACATGCCTCCAAATCGTTAATCCTTATATAATTAATTTATTTTATAAAGAAAAATTATCAATATAGAAAATTTTTCCCCATTTTTTAAATAATTCAATCATTTTCATATATTTTATATTTAAAATTCATAAGTAAATTATATCATAGTAAAATAATATATTGTGATATTTTATGCATATTTATTCTAGTATTTTATATTTATATTATTTTAACATAATGTATATATAAATGTTTTAAAAAATGTTGCTAGTTTAAAAATTAAGAAAAATCGCTTGTATCAAGCTAATGTAAACATCTTGATACAAGAATATGTGAATTTTGAATGCTTAAAAAACATACTAAAAATCTATTAAAATTTTATATTTTAGCATATACTACTGTTATCAAAATTAATTAGATTATGAAATATCCATATGACAAATTGACTTTCTAAGTTAATTAACACAAATATAAAATTTTACTGTTAATCAAATTTCATAAATACAAGATTCTTTTCCAAATTAGCTCATAAGTCAATATGAATTAATTGAACATTCATGATATAATTATGGTTATACTTTAATATACTTTGAACAAAAATAATAAATATTTATAAATATCCTAAATCATAATAATTTTTATATTTAAATTTAATTACCTTTGCAATTTTTTATTAATTATATTTTATATTTAAATTTAGGACTTATATGAGGTGAAGATCGGAAGAGCGTCGTGTAGGGAA
>ERZ810019.70-NODE-70-length-38062-cov-18.7858_pt1 | contig 38062 bp, 37 predicted proteins | sample MGYA00520494_ERZ810019 | MGnify/ENA primary metagenome ERZ810019 (study PRJEB31588, sample SAMN03398862) | human gut metagenome | study: EMG produced TPA metagenomics assembly of the PRJNA231909 data set (A prospective, longitudinal analysis of the... | reverse complement strand
TAAATAGATCTATTCAGGTCGAAGGAGCATTTGGAATTCTAAAAAGTGATTATGAATTCAACAGATTTTTAACACGTGGAAAAAATAGTGTTAAAACTGAATTTATTTTACTATGTTTTGGTTATAACATTAATAAATTACATTCAAAAATACAAAATGAAAGAACTCAGAATCATCTTCATGAATTAAAACCGATTGCCTAATTATGGAATAAAGTAACTAGGCTTATTTCATTGCGTCTAAAATTAAGAAATTTCCAAATAATTGATATATAATTTCAAGTATTTGGAGATTTACATCTTTAAAGCGAAAAGGAGCATCGCTCCTGATTAAAATTTAATCATTTTGCAACACTCCCTTGATAGTTAAAAAATCTTATGATAGAGAGCTATTTACAGAAAAACTTTCACAGGCTCATGATCAATCATATATTTTCTCCAATCTGTTACATTAGTGCTTCCTGGATATTGTAATGTTTTTATTACTTCATTGTCTTTGATTAAATACATATATGACTCTAGCTGCCTATCCACCAAATACACATTTCCTGTGCTTTGGCCAATCATATATTTTAGTGGTTCATCTAAGTTTTCTCCATTATCTTTGAGCATATTAAATATATAGTACCTATCTTCTGGCAAACCATATGGGGTAAAAAAATATCCATCTTTATCACATTGATCAAAATATTCAAGTATGGTATAACCAGTCTGATTCATAAAATTACTATCTTCTTTATAAATCAACTCTTTTGCTTCATCTACAGAGAAAAATTTATAGTCTAAATATTTATTTAAGTCTTCATCATTAGAAATTTTAGTTATATCTACTTCTAAAAATTTTCTATATTTTCATCTGTTATTGGATACATTTCAGTATTAGATAAATTTTTATTAATATCCTCCCAAAACTTATAATATTCCTCTTTACTCACAATTTCATCATTTATTATAAATTGCTGTTCATATTCATCCAAAGTCATGCCAATATTATCTGATAATGCAAAACTCTCTATACATTCCTTATTATCAAATGTGTGACCATCTACAAATCTCGCCCCCTGACAGACAGCACTTATCAATATAGCCATTTTATCACTACAATACCCCATATATGAACTATGCGAATCATTCATATTTATATCTTGCTTTATGATTTTTTTAGAATTTTCATCATATGAAATTATAGTTAACCTTCCATCTGGAGGCTCTTTCCCATAATATCTCAATAGCATCTCATTAATTACATCTTTATTGATATCTAGAACTAAGAACTCATTTACACTTTTGGTTACATTATTTTGAAGCTCATTAATAATCCAATCTTCGTTTTTTAGAATTTTAGCATATACTTCATTTTCTTCATGTAAGCTTGTTTCATTTTCAGTTTCAGATATTTTAGTATCTAAATCTTGCACATCTTCTTCTTGACTACTTGTTTCTACTGATAGCTTTTCTTCTTTATTAGTATTTTTTTCTTTTTGTAAAGTATAAAATATTGAGATAAATAAAATAATTATTATCATGAAAAGCATTATTAATCCGATTAATATCTTTTTTGATTTTTCCTTATTATTTGTCTCCATTCTTATTCCCCCTACCTTCTTTTATATACTATACATTGTATAATAATAGTATGCTTTGTCAATTTGTTAATTTATATCATCTTAATTTTACTATTTCTAAATTACTCGCATTCTTCAAAATCATTATTATTCAGAATGATACTTACATAACAGAGGTAATAAAACTTACTTAATCTCATTGTATGAGAAAAAAACACGCCCATTAAAAGCGTGCTAAAAAAGGTTAATTTAAAAATATGCTTATTTCTTTTTTATTAAAAATTGAATCAAATTCTGATTCATCAACTATAAATAGTTCTTGACTACTTTCTAATAAAAACAATAAAGGATTATTATTATACTTACCATCATAAATACGTGAATAATTGAATTTCATTAATAATTTAAATGATCTTCCATTAAAATCTTGATAACTATTTGGATTTTCTATTGGTTCATAGACAATAGTATCTTTTTCAAGAATATCTTTTTCTATAAAATCATTTCTCCCATTATCATATTTATCATATGGATGTTTTGAAAGTTTTAAGTAAACACCCATTTCACCATATATATCGCCATCATTATTCCAGTCTTCAATATGATTTTCTATTTGTGTACCATCTGAACTGTATATACCCTTAACGTTATATATAAATTCTTGATTTTTATATGAATAATCAGGTTCTATTATAAGATATTCTTTTCCTTTTTCTAGATACATAAACTCACCTACTTCCTTATCTCAATAATTCTTATATCATCCAGCTCATTTGATGCATCTAATTTTCCTATAATTATACTATCATCACTGTATTTAAAGTATATGCTTTTATCCTTATTTGTTAATTTAACTATCTTTTTTATTTGCTTAGGAGAATAATCTAATTCAACTAAACTTTCTATTTGTTTTTCAATACTATCTAAAGTACTAGAGTCTGCCTTTGTAATTTTTGAAGCACTTGATAATATCATAAATGTAAATATTAATGCAGTAATCAACATTACTACAATTGAATTAATAGTTTTTACTCTTCTTTCATTAGTTCTCATTTACTATTCCTTCTTTCATTAATTTTTGGCTAGGAGCATATCCTAGAATTTATTTTTGTACTCTTATTGGTAAAACTACATACTTATTATCTTCATTTCCTATTGGATAAAAAGTAGCAGGTGAAAGATTTGTTTTAAATTTAATATCTACCTTTTCACTTTCCATACTTTTTAACATATCTAATAAATATCTACCATTAAATGCTATTTCAATTTCTTTATCTTTACTTGGTATCTCTATTGCTATATCCTCCATAACTTTTCCTTTTGGCGATTTAGAAGTTATTTCTAGCATATCTAGCATTCCATCACTTTTACTCTTTAGAGTTATAAGTGGTGTATAGCTATCCTCACTACCTGCTATAATCGTACTTCTTTCTATTGATTCTATAAAACTAACTCTATCAACAATAACTTCAACATTATAGTCATCATTCATTAGAGATTGATAGTTTATATATTTCCCATCCATAAGTCTAGAATGTATAGTCAGATTATCTAATAGAATGAGCATATGATTATCGTTTAAGAATAACTTCATAACTCCATCATTATCTATTAATTTAGAAATGTTACTCAAAGATTTTCCATCTATAACAGCTTCTATGTCATTAGCATTTTCAACTGAATGTTGAGTATATGCTATACGATACCCATCTAATGCAACTAACTTTAATGTATTATTCTTAACCTCATATAATATTCCTTGCAGGATAGGTCTAGTACTATCTAGTGCTACTGCAAATTGTACTTGTGATACCATCTTTCTAAAAATTTCTTTAGAAATAGTTATTCCTGTACCTGGGTTAGCAGATTTTAATTCTGGATACTTTGTTTCGTCCATTTTTACTACACTAAATTTAGTTTTTTTACAACTAATAGATACAAGATTATCTTCAGTAATCTCTATGTTTACATCACCATTAGGTAATTTCCTTACTATTTCAGTAAACATTTTAGAATCTATTAATACTTTACCTGGTTCTATAACTTCGCAAGTACCTCTAGCATATATTGTTAAATCCATATCGCTTGCAACCATGATTATTTGATTTGATTGTACTTCTATCAATACACCTTTTAGTGCATCAATAGTTGACTTTCCTGTTATAGCTTTTGATACCTTGTTAAGATTGTCCAATAAATTAGCTTTTTCGATTACAAATTTCATATTAATTACCACCCTTTTTAATTAATTTTGGGCTAGGCTTATATGGCCTAGAATAAGTCTTATTTGATATATTCATAAGTAAAGATCTGTTCCTTTATATTCTTAATTCCTAATATAAATTGTAACTGAGCACTACTTACTATTCTTTCTTTTCCATCTTTAAAAAATATTTTTGCCATAATATATCACTCTCCATTAATTTTTAGCTAGGCTCATACGTCCTAGAATTTATTTCTTAAGATATTAAAAAAAACTCACTTGTTTTAGTGCTGAATATTTAATATCTTCAATAACTGTTTTCATAGTGTCCTGAATTTCAGTTCTTAAAGCTTCATTTTCTTCTAATGCTTTAAAATTGAAATTAAAATTATCAAAATAAGAAATTATAATATTCATAAATTTCTTATCTGCTTCTGGATACCCATTATTAATTTTCATATCCTTCTTATCTTTTAAGAAAGATGTTTCAACTCCTTTTTCTACTAAATACATTTCAAATGTTCTTGCAAATATTTCAGTAGGAGTTAAAAAGTAGTTTCTTTTTCTTTTTAAATATGTATCTTCATCTATCTGACTATCATACCTTTTTGTATATTCTCTTATCACTGTTCTAAACTCATTGCTTAGAGATAAAGGAGAACTTGAAGTTGTATAGTCAAGATATAGCGATAGGTAAGTTTTTGATATAATCTCTAACTTTTCCCCCGCTCCACACCGTACGTGCGACTTTCACCGCATACGGCGTTCCATCAAGTAAAATTAATTATTTATATTACTGTTAAACTAAATTCTTTGTAAACTTTCGTTATTCACTAAATTTCTCAATTCATTTAATTTTTTCAATTGTTTTATTGTTAGCTTATTAATTATATCCTTGTATTTTTCAAGTGTTTCCAGTTTGTTCGCATGTATTATTCTATGGATTTCTTTTGTCACTAAGATAAGATTGGAATAACTATCATCCTGTGTTTCTTTATATAGCCTCTTATGATGACAATGCATATCTTCCAGTTCTAGCTCTTCACCAGTTATTGTGCAATTCCCTTTCTGAGCAATGAATAGCGAAATTCTGTTATCATTGTATTCAATAGTGTTTTTGCTAGAGTTATTTACTGGATTTTCTAGCATCCATCTGATTTTCCATTTGGGAACAGAATTTTGGTTTTTATGAATTTCCTTTCTTCCTTGCTCTGTATATTTATTTACAGATATTCTAGACATCATTGGATTTTTATGCCTTATATAGTCTATTGGAATAATTGGAAAATTCATTAGGTATATAATCTGTTTCGACTTCATATAAGGTTCAATAGCCTTGTTAATATGAGCTATTTTAGGTTTTCCTTTCTGAAGTTGTATTCCTAACCTATTATTCCTGCCACTTGATGTAGATAGTTTATGGGAGAGTTTTCTTTTAACGTCCCAACCTATGCTTTTTAAGTCTTGTGAAATTTCAGTTGCTATATCGAAATAGTTATGTATTCCTATTACGATTGAGTTATATTTTTGAATTTCCATAGATAATATGCCTCTGTTTTTAGCCATTCTCATTCTTTGAATTTGCATGGATATATTCGCCTTAATGTTCTTTAAGGCCTTATTTGATATATGACTTCTTGCTACATACTTATGTGTTTCTTTAATCTTAGAGCCTGTTTCTGTTAGCTTAAATGAAAATCCCAAATATTCACTTGAATTTGTTTTCAAGTTTGTTATTTTTGATTTTTCTATTGATACTCCAAGTTTGAGTCTTTTATCCAGCCAGTCTTTTGTAGCTATGTATATCTTTGCAGCATTTTCATAATTATTTGTGAATATCTTAAAATCATCAGCATATCTGACAATATACATTTCTTTTAATGTTGTAGTTTTTCTTAGTTTTGAATATGTATTGCTTTTATGTCTGACACCCTTTGAATTAAAGATTTTCTTTAATTCAGAACATTCTTTTCCTTCCCATTGATTATGTACCCACCAATCCAACTCATTAAGGTACACATTAGCAAGTAGTGGGCTTAATATCCCTCCTTGTGGAGTACCTTTAGTGGGTTTAATAACTTTTCCATTTGGGAGTTCAATAGGTGCTTTTAACATGTTGCGCAGAATTTTCCGTAATTGCTTATCTTGAATACCTAATGTATAAAGTTGATTCATTAATTTGGTATGATTAACTTCATCAAAGAAACTTTTTATGTCAATATCTACAACATAATTTAGATGGCCTCTATTAATCCTTTGTAAGCAGTCTGCTAATGCATTTTCTGCCGATTTATTAGGCCTAAAGCCATCGCTATGTCTATTGAATTTTGCCTCACATATTGGTTCTAACACTTGCAGTATACATTGTTGTATTAATCTATCCCATATAGATGGAATTCCTAATGGTCTTGTTTTTCCATTTGCTTTGGGTATTTCCACCCTCTTAATTTTTCTAGGAAAATAAAAGTTCATTTTCCTTTTAATTTTCATCAGGATTTCTTCTTCAGATAATTTTTTCAAATCCTTTATTGTTAATTTGTCACAGCCTTTAGTATTACTGCCAGCGTTAGTTTTTAGGTTCCTAAATGCAAGCTTTATATTGTTGTCTGAACAAATTATAGGCATAAGGTTTTTGAATTTCTTACCTTCCAAACTATCTGAATACAGTTTGTCGTATTCAGATGTTAAATTATAATATTCCTGGTTTCTTAATTTTTGATCCTTTAGTGTTCTGTAATTTTTCGTAATAATGGCTATCACACCTTTCAGATGCAATTGTTTAGTCTTACAGGAATCCATTATTAATTTAGTGTAATATTTCTTTTTACTTGACTTGGGGCTATTCCTCCGGTATCATTACAATACTTTCATCAGTCATACCCCTACTCTCAGTACAATTAAATAATCTTTTTACCGATTATAACTTTTCATCGAGCATAAACTCTCAAAGTTTGTACCTTTCCACGTTGCTAATTCCCTATCAGTTTTCAACTTAGGTGCTTCCTATACTCTGTTATCTTTTAAACTACCTATAATAGTTTATGGTCGTTCATAGTCACCAATTTTACTAAACCACAAGATAATAATTCTTAGATTACTCCTTCCATTTCTAAAAGGCATTCGTTTCAGAGTTTTCATTCAGAAGTTCGTCAATAGCTCTTGCTATATACTCACCATATTGAACTTTTTATGACCCCCGACCTATGGGATACACACCTTACCTCTAAGGCGGTTTCGTTATAAACTATTGTTTATATTACGGTATCTTTCAGCCGACTTCACCGAGCTTTACACAATTATATTTTTATGAATATAGTTGCATATCGGAGTATTCGGGGAAACCCTTCATGGCGTTACTCAATCATTTGATTTCTCGGAAATTAACTTCTCCGTTAGAAGTTCGTATTCTAACGTGGATAATCTTTTCAATTATCAACGTGTCGCACGATGGCCGAATTCGTGCATAAAACTTGAAGGGCTTGTTATGTCCACACATAAACATCTAAGCCCAGGATAATATAGACCTAAAGCTTTATGTTTACCAAGTTTTCTTATTCTTAATTCAGCTTTCTTCACTTCTGACATATTAAATAATTTTCTTATTCTTAAAAACTCTTTTTCTACGATAGAAAATTTTTCTAGATCAGTATCACTATCTAACTCTACATAGCTAAAGTTTTCTAAGAATTTATTATTTTTCATAACTTTAAGTATTCTCTGAGGAATGTATGGTGATAGGTAACTTTTTGATGTAATCTCCAAGTTTTCCCCCACCTCACACCGTACATGAGAGTTTCCCCTCATACGGCGTTCCATCATATCAGAAGTAACTTTTGTTAGCAGTGACTTACTCACTTCGTTGAAACGTTCAATTAGCGTGTAGTTGTATTTGACCTAATTTATTGGTGTTATTCCCACTTTTTCTCTAAATCCATTTAGTTTAAAGAGCATCTTTTTATTGAGTTGAAGCTTCTGTAAATATGAATTTATTGTTTCAGGATTTGTCGCGTGTATAAGGATGTGTACGTCCTTATGAACTATTACAAGGTTGTGATAATTATCACCACCTCCATGCTGTACTGGAATAATATGATGACAATGTAAATCATCATATTCTAAATCAATACCAGTTATACGACATTTGCCATGTTGAGCTACATATAGAGATATCCTATTGTCAATATATTCAATACTACGATTTTTACTTTCTGAAGACATAAGTCTTCGCATAATACTCCTATTTACTTCTAGTTTCTTATGAATAGCTTTGCGCCCTTCCTTTGTATATCTATTAACATTAACCCTTTTACACATTGGGTTTTTGCATTGAATATATCCAATTGGAACTATTGGGTGTCCATTACAAAATCGTATCTGTTTACTATTGCCATAGTGTTGTTTAATGTAGCAGTTAGGAATAACTCCATCTTTGGTCAAACGACATCCATGTAACCTGTTTTTGAGCATATCGTTTATTTGTTTGCCTAAATGATTTACGTCAATATTTATGTGAGTTGCTATTTGATAGTAGTTATGAATTCCTATTACCATTGCATTATATTTATTTATACTTCGATATCTTTCAATTTCATTTTTCGGAAATGCTATCCTTTTTATTTGGTCCTTTAAATTCTTCTTTTCTTTGGCAAGTGCTTTATCAGATATATGTGATTGTACAACCAGTTTATTTCCTTTGGGCACGGCCTTTATTTTTACTCCTAAATAATCAGAATAGTTTCTACGAAGATTTATAACCTTGGATTTTTCTTCGTTAATATCCAGATGTAATCTTTCATTAAGCCATAGCTTTGTTGCATTAAATATTTTAAACGCATCTTTAGGCTTTCTACAAAATATCTTAAAATCATCTGCATATCTCACGATGTGCATTTCTTTCAAATTTGATAACTTTCTTAATGACCTATAAATATCACTTTTGACGATTGAGCCATTTTTATTAACTCGATTTTTAAATTCATTTTTGGTCGGAATATCCTCCCATTGGCTAGCTATCCACCAATCCAGTTCATTTAGGACTATGTTTGCTAATAATGGACTTAATATCCCACCTTGTGGTGTTCCTTTATTCGGAATTATTCTTTGACCATTTGGTAACTCTATTGGTGCTTTAAGCATTTCACTTATAATGCAGAGTAATCTCTTGTCTTGTATTCCCAACGACCATATTTGTTTTCGCAATTTTGCATGATTGACATTATCAAAAAATCCTTTTATATCTACATCAACCACATGATGTAGTTTACTTAAATTTATTAGTTGATAACATCTAGCTATTGCATGTTCTGTTGAACGGTTTGGTCTAAATCCATAACTATGATTATAAAATTTTGCTTCACATATGGGTTCAATTACTTGAAGAATACATTGTTGTATTAATCTATCTATTATTGTTGGTATTCCTAATGGTCTCATTTTTCCGTCCGGTTTTGGAATTTCAACTCTCTTAACAGGTTTAGGTTTGTACCATTCCAATTTGTTTCTTATGGTATTGACTAGTTTTTCATCATCCCATTTTTCAATGTTCTTGATGTTTAATTTGTCAGTACCACACGTCATACTTCCACTATTCTTTTTAATGTTACGAAAAGCAAGCTTTATGTTATTTTCTGATGTTATAATGTTCATCAAGTTTTTAAAAATCCTGCCATTTTTGCTATCTTCATATAGCTTATCCATAACATTTACCATATCATAGTATTCTGCGTGGCGTGTTCCCTTGTGCTTAATTGTTTGTTTCTCCGAAGTCAACATAGGCATCACTCCTTTTTGAATGATTTTCTTTGTCTTACTCGAAGCTACGTTTGCACACTTCTAACAATGTAAATTTCTGAATATGACTAGTGGCTATCCCTCCGCAGCTTGTTATCACTGTTTCATAGGTACTGTGCCACCACTCTTCCCATAACCAAAGCAACTTATATGTTTCGATTGCACTACTCGAATGAGAGTATGTCATGGGTTTCCACGTTCCAATAATCCTATCATTAATTGTATTTAGGTGCTTCCTATAAGCCCTCACACTTGATAATGCCGAGATTAGTTTCCTAATACTACAAACCGACATTATAGGGAATTTCATAAAAAAAACTCTTACTTTACCCCATGTGCCTCTGCATTTGCAGATATCTACATTTCTATAGATTAACCATCCAGACCCGTACATTCGGAAGTTCGTCAGCTTTCTTTTTAAGCATTCTCACCATGTACAATTGACACCCGGCATATCAATTACATCATTCACCTCTGAACAAATTTCGTTTTACTCTAATAAGAATAAATTACGGTAATCTTCTGCCGACTTCACCGAGCTTCAAACACCAGCTTTTGACTAATGCTTGTCGGAGTATCAGTGGGAACGTTTCGGGGCGTTACTCCTTCATTCCATTCCTCAGATTATTAGTTCTCCTAATAAATAATCATTAGTGCCTAACCTTTTCAGTTAGAAACGTGTCACACTTTTCTTAGTTTCAAATGCTCTTGCAACCTCACTATGAATATCCCTCGAATATTTTTCCATTAATTCAATGTTATAATCAGATGCTTGTCTAATTAAAATTACATCAATAATTAGCTCTCTTATTTTTCTGGTTATAAAGAATGTACCTCTTGCACCTTGTATCTTATCAAGTCGAATTAATGTATTGATATCTTCTAGTGTATAAGTATTACCATATGCACTATATTCACTAAAGTTTTCAGACAATATTTCTTTTTCAGAATGACAATATTCATATGTTAAATCTAATAATTTTAACATTCCATAAAAGTATTTAATGTCACATACCTTTCTGGCAGCATATGTAGAATTAATATCTATTCCCCATGAACTTCTTCTTGCTCTTGGAGATATGTCTACTGTGTTGGTAATAACATCTAAATAATTTAAATTACTGTCTTCCATTGAAATATAGTAAGCCTGATAATAATTTTTAGTATCTTTCTTGTAAAATGTATTTCTAATTTTATTACTATTTTCTTTAGATAATTCATCGATATAAGAAATATAAAAATTATTAAATTTTAAATAATTGTTGAAATAAGACAGATCTTTTTCTTCAGTTAAATCTTTTGCAATAAACTTAACCATCTTATCAATAATCTTATCTGAATCATCGTTAATGTTAATTTTTAATTTAGTAAATGACCTAGTTCCTTTTTCTTTTTTTAAAGTAGTAACTCTTTCCATTACTAATGCCTCCCATTAATTTTTAGATAAATCGCTTTATAATCAGTTAATTTTCCTTAAAAAATAAAAAAATCTCTAAGAAAATTAAATATTAATTTTCTTAGAGATTAAATTACTTATTATTATTAATTATCACTCATATAAATATGAATTAAAATTTTTATATTATTCTTTTTCAGTATATCATATAAAATTATATCTTACAATATGAACTTTCAATCTAAACTTTCCATTTCATTTCGTTTATAAGTATCTAGTTGAGATTCATCAGTATTGCCCACTATATCATCATCTAGCAATTTCAATTTTTTCTTTTCTTGTATAGATAACGGAATATATTCTAAATTAGAAATATCAGCTTTTTTCTCATAAGTATATTTTTCTATTATTAACTTAACTGAACTTAATTCATCTAAATATTCAATTATTTTATTTCTTTTACGATCAGCACGTTTGGTGGTAAAATAAATTGCATTAGAATATGTTTTTAATGATATACTTTCTTTTGTATCGCCACTTTTTATAGCTAATGTATACCGTCTTTTTTGCAGCCATATGGCTAACTGTTGTGCTCCAGAGCTTAACTTGTTGAATAAATCTTTATCGTATTCAAAAGCACTACCTTTATAAGCTAAATCTTGTAGTACTGCACCTAAATGAACTCTTACTTTCTTAGTACCATTTTCATTATATATAAAGCAAGATAGAATATTTCCAAACATTCTATTTCCTTCTATATTATAAGTCATATTTATACTTCCAATCTTAGCAAAACAATCTTCTAATGCCTCATAGTAGTAAGTTGTGTTTGGTAAACCTAAATCCTTTATTATCTCATAAAAAGATTGTATTATTGGTGCATTGGTTACTACATGTAAAAAATTATTATAATAATAAGTTATTATTTTTGTATCAAAAGAGTTTAAATATTTTATAGATTTTAAAAGAGCTATTTGAGTCATCATATCTAGATATTTATCAGGATTACCCCCTTGCTTTATTTCTAGATACGTATTCTTCTCTAGTTTCATTAAAACTTCTTCTTGTTCTTCGCCATCTAAAGATATTAACCTATCAAGTGTAGTTAATTGATTATCTACATCATTAAACTCTAAATTTTTCTTTTGTGCTTCAGTTAAATAATCTACCTTACAACTTGTATCAATAGGTATTTCAGATAATATTGTAGGAACTTTTGTTATATTATTATTTTTAATACTATATTCTTCTATACATCTTAAATAAAACAAATATATATCATTCTTAAAAGCTGATAGAATTGACTTATTTTTCATATCTTTTATATATTTAAAATCTGTTAAATACAGGTCATCATTAGTTTCCCATTTTTTTAGTTGACTATATTGCAACTTATCATATTCTTCCACGCTATTAATGCCAAAAAATTTTTTAAACTTTTCTTTATCCAGCTCTCCACTTTTAATTTTTTTATATTGTATTACCACAGAATTTAAATCCTTATTATAAGAACTATTTTTATCATTCAAAATAATTTTTATCCAACGTTTTTTAGTTGGTCTTATAGTCTTTGTTAATATATTACTTATAGATGAAGCTTTATTTATACCCATATCTCGATATATGTTTTCATAAAAATTATCGAACTTTTCATTCATAGTATCTTCATATCTATTTTGAAACTTCTCGTAAATTAATTGTTTGTAATTATTCATTATTCATCATCACCTACATTCAGATGTGTATTACAATTTTTATATTTTTCTATTACATATTTCATACCTTCTTCAATTAGATCATTAGCATTTTTATTGTTAATTACAGCTAAAATCTGAATTTGTTTATATAAATCTTCATCCAATGTAGTATTTTTATTTTTTCTTGCCATAATTACTATATTCTCCTCTAATTTTCTATATTATTATTATATTACATAGTTAACAATGTAACAATATTAAAACTTCTAAATAGAATATCATTAAAATCTACATAAACTTCTGACATGATAAATAGAATATCATTAAAACTTACATAAACTTCTGACATGATAAAAGAATATCATTAAAATTTACATAAACTCGTGACAATCCTAAAAATAAATAATTACTTAAGAATTATTTTTCATAGAATATGATCAAAATCTACATAAACTTGTGACGTTATTAAATTTTTTTTGTACTACAAATAAGTTTAACTTATAGAATATGATCAAAATCTACATAAACTTGTGACAGAAATAAAAGAATATCATTAAAATTTACATAAACTTGTGACAAAAATAATAGAATATGATCAAAATCTACATAAACTTGTGACAAAAAATTTTTTAAAAAACATGAATTTTTATTTTATTAATTGGATTATAACCTGTATAGCCCTAAATATGCTGATTTAAGTAATATCATCAAAATTTACATAAACTTGTGACAATATTTTCTAACACCTCATTCTTTCGTTCTAATATCATCAAATGTTACATAAACTAATGACAATAAGTGCAATTTTGCATTTTTGGATTTCTTAAATTATCATAAAAGAGTATCAATATATCATTATAAAAATATTACAATCGTTATATTTCTACAATATATTTATTATTATACAAAGGAGGGGAAAAAATTGCTAAAGGCATTCACTAAGCTAAGTAAACAGTTGTTACTAGATTTATGTAAGCCCAAATATATAGACAACAAAATTGAATCTTTAGAACCAGAATATAAAGATTATAGAAAATGTAAAAAAACTTGTCCTTGGTATTATGAAAATAAGATTACATGTAATGTATGTGCTAACTGTCCTTTTATACTTTCTGGAAGCTCTATAAAAATAACTCGTAAAGATGCTTTAACTTTCACACAAATTAAGCAGCTGCTATTATATCATTCTTTAGTTTTCGAAAATAATGGTATTACACAAGTACTAAGTCATGATTATGTAGCAAATATGCTTAATTGTAGCATAAAAACAGCTAGAGATAATCTAAAAGTTTTAGAATCTTCTGGATATATATATTGCTCTAGTAGAGATTTGGGGAATTACGCTGTATACATAACTGATTATGAAAAATATCATAAAGGGGGAAATAGAGGATATCTTAAAATTAATAAAAGAGTTTTACAATCATTATTAAATACTGATAATATAAATGAATTAAGACTAGCTTTAAATTGCATTGTTAAAGTAGATGATTTGTCTAGTGTTGTTAAAAATAAGAAAAAAGATTCTAATAATGCAATAAAGAAATTTACATTTAAATCTCTTATTAATATACTTCCATCATACATTTATTCAGAATTACAAATACGCGATATATTAAACAAGCTCTCATTACAACTTAATTTATTTAATGTAAAATATAATAATGATACTATTTATATATCTTTTACTGATATTGCAGATACAAACATATATGCTAAAGGATTACATAATAAGCACAAAAAAGCAATTAAAACTTTCTTTAAAAAACATAAATCTAAATTACAACGCAAAGATCAGGATGATTTATTGCAACTTTCTATGCAATATAATATCAATATTGTTTTAAAAAGTCTTTCTCAGCTTAAAAATAATAATATTCTAAAATTGGGTGCCTATTTAAGAACTCTAATAAGACTTAATTTTAACTCTACAGTCTTAACACCATCTTATTCAATTTTTGCATAAGGTCTATTTGTCATGCCTTTTTTTATTATAAAGAATAAAAAAGTTAAATTTTATGGTTATTCTTTATAGTAAAATTAGGCTTTTTTTTATTTTTTCATTTCAATGTTGATAATATGTTTATAACATGTTGATAACATGTTGATATATTGTTTATAATTATAAATTTTCAAAAGTCAAGGGAAATTAATTTTGTGTATAAATAAAAAAATTTAGTTTATAAATAAAAAAATTTAGTTTATATAATAATTTTTAAAATAGTTCATTTATCTAAGCCGGCACCATATACCATTTAAGCATAATATTTATCCACTTAAACTTCTGCCTTCCTAACTTCTGTCATTTTAATGACTGCACTAAAAAAGCTGTTTTTAAACCCAACCCTCATTTATTTCTATTCAGCTTAATAGATGCTTTTTTTATATTGTATAGTGTGGTACTAAGTTTTATATATATTGTTTTAATTGAAATTTAATTAATGAAATTAGTAGATTACATATATATTAAAAATAAATTAGTAATATATATTAATAATTTATACTATGTTATATTTTGACTAGTTGTAAAATGAAATTGAACTAATAAAGAATCCATAGTGATTATCTGTGTTATGATTTAATCGCCAAACAAAATCACACGGAGGATAATCACTATGTATTATCAAAATAATCGCCAGAATTCCTGCCGTACATTTAAACGTCTAGAATGTAGTGACTTCATTAACTATGCTGTTGATAAGATGAAGAATCAATCATGGTCGCCAGATGCATGTGTAGGTAACGCCCTTGCCAAAGGCAAGTTTCAACGTTCTCAAATAGTTTGCACTAAAACTTTATACAATTATATTGATCTTGGTTTATTATCTGTTATTAATGCAGATTTACCAATGAAACTACGCAGAAATACCAAGCCATCAAAAGTAAAGAAGCATAAGAAAAAGTTAGGTAAAAGTATTTCTGAACGTCCAGGTACTATCGATAATCGTGAAGAATTTGGGCATTGGGAGATAAAGACTATTGTTGGTGAAAAATTTAATAATGACTGTATTTTTCTAACTATTCTCGAACGTAAAACTAGGAATTGCATCTAAGACTGCTGAAGCAGTTACGGAAGCACTTAATAACATCCGTAAGATATATGGTGATAAGTTTAGTGAAGTTTTTAAAACAATAACAGGTGATAATGGTTCTGAATTTGCTGACTTATACAAATTAGAAATTGGGACAAATACAAAAAAGTGTATTTTACACATCCATATTTCTCATTTGAAAAAGGAACTAATGAACGTCATAATGGTCTGATACGCCGTTTTATCCCAAAGGGAAAACGTATATCTGATTATAGTTTAGATGACACTGCCTTTATAGAAGAATGGATGAATACTCTTCCAAGGAGAATACTTAAATATAAAACTCCAGAAGAGTTATTTGAGATGCACTTAGATAAGATTTATGCAATCTAAATATATTCAAGTATTTAAATCATAAATACAAATTAGTTCAATTTGTTATTGCAATTTATATATCTTTTTATTATATTTATATACATTATCATTTTACTAATTATAATGTATATACCACTATTGAAACAATTATAAATCCTAAACATATTGAATTAAAAATAAAATTGATTTTTTTCCACAGAACAGACTTATTTTTTATGATATTATCCAGAGTTATGCATAAAAATGTTGTTCCTGTTAGTAATGTAGTAACTATATACCTAAAATCCATGGTACATCCAAATGGATATTTGATATTAAAATATATAAAAGAGATTTCCTGTACAATCCACACTGATCCCATTATAAAACTAATAATCCATTTTTCTCGCACATTTACAAATGCATAAATCATAGCAATCAATGAAAAGAAAATCATTATGGTATTTAAAATTAACAACACTTTTATTAAATCACCTTTATAATTAGGAAGATACTCATTTAGCATTGATGATTTAATGATATATGTTGGCAGGTTAAATTCATCATATGGCAGACACTGAGGATTTTTTATTACATTATTTATAAAATCAAAAGATAAAAATCTTTCTTTGAAGGTGTAATTTCCAACGTAAAGGCGGCTATTTTCTGATAATTTCAGTACATACCCTAAAGGCTGATTACATTTAATCATATTTCGTATTGGATGCCACATACCTAAAGGAATAGATATAAAACCAAATGTAAAATACTGTTTCCATAAATCAATACTAAAAAATCGCTTGGATTCCAGAAGCTTTATTAAAAATAAACCTCCAATGGTAACTGCAATAAGAACAGCATTAACTTTTGCCATCATTCCAGCTCCAAGTGAAACTGCTAATATGATAATATTTTTATATGTTGGATCCTTATACCACTTAATACAATATAAAACACATATAAATATAAACATAATCATAAGCATATCATTATTTAAACTTGATGCTAAAATAATAAATGTAGGCGCTGTAGCAATTAACGATGTGCTTAAAAGAAGTATCTTATCTTTAAATCCTATGAGCTTAAATATCTTATATGAGACTATCATTGTAACAGTTGAATAAAATGCTGTTAAATATTGAATACCTTCAACTGCTTTTGTTTCATCAACTTGGAAAATCAAGTTAACTTTAAGCTATATGGCAGCTATAATATGATGAAGTGGTGGATGATAAAACTGATAAGTATTAACCTCTGGAAGTGAATTATTACTCACAATATACTTTATATACTCCATATGTCCACATTTTAAATTAACATCATGTTGGTACATATCCCATGGCAGACTATAAATTCTTAAAAGCCTTAATAAAATTCCTACAGTAAATATTATGCAGATAAATTTAAAGGAAGTCTTATCATTTTCTTTTTTATAAAATATACTATTATATAAAATATTAAGACCAACAATCACTAGCAATAATATTGATATTTTTATTCCCCTCAAAGCATATAATTTTATGGAATCCAGATTTAATTCCAAAATAATATACATTATTATGTAAAATATAAATAACGCTGCATATATTTTCTTAGAATCAATTAATTTATCTACATCTTCTAAATTTAATTATCATATCTCACCTCACATTTATTATAGTGACATTCACCTATCGGTTTATAGCCTTACTTCTTTTCTTCATGATATTCTTTTTCTGTATTTACATTCCAAATATTAGACTTATCAGTTCTGCCACTCAATATGTTTTTAACGGTTTCAAAAGATGTTACCATAGAATGATCCATATTATTATATCGATGCTGCCCATTAAGTACTAATTGCTTAGATCTGTTAAGCTTAATATCATCAAAAGAATCTTTTCCTTGAGTAGGCATAATTTCTTCCCACCATTTAGTAACTTCTTCATCCTTTGAAAAAAATCTATGTCCACCTATATCCATTCTATTTCCATTATACTTAACAGTCCTTGATATTCCGCCTATTTCATTACTTTCTTCTAAAATTGTAACATTATAACCATTAGATTTCTTTAACAACTCATATGCTGCTGTAATTCCTGCTGGTCCTGCCCCAATGATAATTACATCTTTCATTTATTAGTCCCCTCCTTAATATCGGTGACAGTCACCTACTGACTTATGTCTAATTGTGTTGAAATTATTTATATAGAATAATTTTTCTAGCTGAATAATTCCACACTAACGTAAGTGCTGTAACCAAAATTTTAGATATCATAAAATATAGTCCTAACTTATCAGTAAATATATACATTAAAATTTCTGTAATAATTAGTCCACCAATGCCTATAAACATATATACTAAAAATTCTGCTTTTGAATCTTTAACTCTAGACTTTTTAGTAAATATAAATTTTTTTGATAAACTGAAATTCATAACAAGTCCAACTCCAAAACCTATAGCTGCACATAAAAGATAGTTTAATCCTGCCTTTTTTAATAAAAACAATGTTCCAGCATCTACTACAAAGGCTATTCCTCCTACAAATATGTATCTAAAAAATTGAATGACAGTATCTTCCGTTTCATCAATAAACAATCCTCGTAAATTACAATGTAATATTAAAGTTATAATCTTATTCATGAATTTTATCCTATTCACTATCTAATCAAGAATAATCTTTTACAAAATTAATTTTATAATTTTTATAAATACGCTTCTACATTTTTGCACTGAATGTAGTTAATGACAAAGCTTAGCAATAATTTTCCCCAAAAAATCGGTAGGTGACTGTCACCAGGCATTGTGACAATTACCTACCGACTTTTGACGATTCTTATGGATTTACTCTTACCTTTATGCAAATGTCCATGTACCTAAAAGTTCTAAATAAGTGTGAATATAATTTTTATTTATTGGATATCCAGAAATAACAGGATAGTATGCAGCAAAAATTATAAATGCACAGATACAATATATAACAATAATTTTATGTGCTTTCTTTACAGATATTTTGCAAGTTAATCTTTCCATTGTATATCCAATAATAAGTATCATAAATAAAGAACATGGAAGATAGTGATATATTATTGTATATCTTGTGACAAACATCCATGGAATAAGCTGTGCAAAATAAGATATACTTAAAAATATAGCTTTTTTATCTTTAAATTTAATTGCACAATATAATACATAAATTACACACACAGCTCCAGCCCACCATATTAATGGATTTCCAAAAGTAGACACAGAAGAGCATGTCGTATCTGAAATATGACATATTGAATCAAACAACGGTCTTTTTATTAGTGGCCATTCATACCAGTTTGAGCTATATGGATGTGTACTTGTAATATTAGTGTGATATGAAAGCATATATTTCATGTTATTATAAACTTTAACAAACAAATTAGAAGTATTGCCACCTATTACAACTGGAATATATGATAAAACATAAAATGAAATAGGTATTATAACAAATGATAAAATACAAAATAATATTGTCTTTATAACATTTCCTTTAAAATTTTTATGTATTATTGGATCTGAGCTATGTTTATATTCCAAATATCTTAAATACAAGCCGCTGAAAAATAATATACACAATCCAAAAGCAGCATAAAAGCCAGTCCACTTTGTACTTATTGCAAGCCCTGTACTTATTCCACATAAAATTAAAGGTAAAAATGTATTTTTCAGCTTTGTATTATTAAAATTCATAGTCAGATATTTATACATATAATAATACATAAGCAAAATAAAGAAAGCTATAAATATATCTATTGTGCAGATTCTTGAAAGTGTAAAATGCATAAAGTCAAAACATAATAAGGACGTTACAGCACAAGGTATAAGATAGTCCTTAAAAAGCCTTTTTGAAAAGACATACATTAAAGGAACCATTAATATACCAAAGACGACGCTCATAAAACGCCATCCAAATGGATTAAGTCCAAATAATTTTATGCCAATGGCTATTATACTCTTACCAAGAGGTGGATGCGTAATTTCATATGCTGTAATTTGATTTATAAATTCATAAGCAGTTCTTGCATAATATACTTCATCAAACATAGTGCCAAAAGCATATGTATTATATTTAGGATGCATGTTCTGCTCATCAAATAATTCTGGATATTCATCACTATTTATAGGCATTAATACATTATTGTCACTGTTGCATACAGCCATTTCATTAAAAAATCCAATATCATCAAGACACTCTATTCTTATAAATTGTGTCTTTTCTTTAATCTCAATATCATTCCAATCAAAAACAGAGATTATATCATAATCAGTCTGTATTTCATTCCAAAGATTACTTTCTGCATCATAGCGTGAAATATTGACTTTCTTATGATGCACTCTTCCTAAAAACACTGAAATATGATCTATATCTTTAACTTCTCCCATATTCAGTAATATTTCATTTGAATTTTTATCAAATGTATACACAGTATTTGGTGCATATTTATTTCCAAGATTATAAAAGCCAAGTATTCCAAAAACTACAGTTAAAAGTAATATACATATATAATCAGTTTTGGTGTATTTAATTTTCTTAGCAGAAGGCATAACTTCATATTTCTCAAAATTATTACAGTCTTCTTCACAAATGTTTTCACCATTATTTATATTTTCAGCTGTAAACATTTCTTTGTTCTTACTAAAATAATAAACCCAATAAATAAACGCTGCTAAAAAGAAAAATGATGTAATTATCACATAAGAGCTTTCAGGTTTAAAATTTTTAGGATCATAAAGAGATAGTGTATATGCTAAATTTAAAAAATGAAGAAATGAAAATGTAATATACATAATATATGCTTCTTTCATACTAGTAACAATAAGCAATAACAAGGATATTATTAAAACTGGTGGAAAGAACTCTTCATGTATCATTATTCCAAATATATATATACTTGATATAAGAAAAATACTAGTAAATAATATTGAGTTTTTAAATCCATTATATTTTCTATTTATTATTAATGTGAATAATAGTATTGCAACAAAAGCTACTATTCCTATATTTAAATAGGATGTTATATAAAAGTTTTTATATATACTTGTCCAATTTTCTCCCAGCATTGACCATATATTAAAACTATTAACAGAAACATATGGATATAAAGAAAGCTTATCCTTTAATTTAAATATAAAAATTAAAGCTGTAAAAATTGATACTAATATAGAACTACTAATTAACATGTTTTTTTCTTTATTGTTTTTAGCTGCTTTTAAATAATTAAAAGTGCATATGATAATAAGTGGATATAAGAAAATTGAGTTTTCACTACATAAGAGGGACATTCCGAAAAATATACATCCCAAAGAAAATCTTTTAGTATATAGACATATAATCATAATAAGAACGGTCAAAAAATAAGGTGTATATATCTTAGTCCATGTACATGTATAAATTAATAAAGCAGGATTAAATAAATAGAATGCAGAACACAATACTGCTTTTTTTTTCATTCATATATCTTAAAGAAAATCTATAAATGATATATCCTGTAAGAATATTAAAGATTGAATTAATAAGACATACATAAGTCATTTTTTTAGATAAAATCATAAAAAGCATATGTGCAATCATTGCCAAAATAATAACTATCTTTTTATTTTTACAAATAGACTTATTATAAATTTTTTTATATCCATTAATAAAAAAAGAAAAAAATATTAATAACGAAAAGAAATATATACCAGGCATCTTATACACTCCTTAATTCTAAATTGTAATGATACTATGGGGGTGTTGCACTTAATTATTTGGTAATGCTTTATATCTACATTTTAGATTGGACTTTGGCCATCAATGCTCAATTATCAATTTTCAATGATCAATGAAGGAAAAAAGCTTACAGCTTTTTTAAATTATATATATTGCATAGTTATGGCTAATGCCATAACATTCGCTGGCATATAGTACTTAGCGAAGTATGAGCTTAGTACTATAGCCCATATTTTTCTGCAAGAAAAATATGTTTCCTATTTAAAAATATTTGCCCTGGCAAATATAGATGCAATACTATAATCTTAGAAAAACTGAAAGTTTTTCATCCTTCATTGAAAATTGATCATTGATAACTGAGAATTGTTCGTCAAATTCTAGTTTGTGCAAAAGCCCCTTCATTATTTATTCTAATATAAAATTATATTAGTTAATATCGCATTCTTATACAAATCAATTGTAAACCAATAATATTTTAGTATAATATTGTATATATATCAATAAACATGTCAAATTTTAAATAGTCTTTAAAATAATTTTATAATAGAGGTGTTATTATAATGCTAAATATTTATAATATAAATACTATAATAAAAAAACATATATATGCTTTTACTGGTCTTTTTATAATATTTATGTACTTATTAATTAATGCACTAAACATACAAAACAACACTTTTTTTATTGAAAAGTTAATGATAAGCTCTATTCTTTTTGTGATTTATTTTTTTAAAAAGAAATACGATAAAGACAGTCTTACAAATGATGATTTTATTACATGTATAATCATTATTGGATTTATAATGAGAATAGGATATATGCTTTATACTCCTTGTAATGTAAGAGAACATGATGTAGGGAATTTAAATTTAGATTCTTACGGACACGCATCATATATACTTAATATTATACAAAATCACAAACTTCCAAATTCAAATGTTGGACAATTTTATCAGCAGCCTCTATTTTATTTACTTAGTTCTTTAGTTTCAAATATTATAAATACAATTTTAGGTAGAAATGATTCTTTTTTTCTTGTTGATGCCGCCAAGACAGTTTCTTGTTTTGCATCATGTTCAATTCTTATATTAAGTCTTAGAATATTTGAGGAATTGGATATGAAAGGTACTGGGAAAAAAATTGCAATGGTCTTGATTGCATTCTTACCTAATTTTTATCTGATGGGCGGAAGAGTTAATAGCGATGCCTTAGCCACATTTTTTATGACAGCAACAATTTTGTATACATTAAAATGGAATAAAAATATATCATGGAAAAATACTTTAATTCTTGCTGTAATCTTTGGATGTGCTGTAATGACAAAAATATCTTGTGGAATCATCGCAGTATTTACAGCTTCAATTATGATTCATAAATTATATAAAATGTGCAAAGAACATAATGCAAAAGAAATACTTATAAAACTCCTAAGTTTTGCATGTATAAGCTTCCCGCTTGGATTATGGTATTCTGTACGAAATTATATTCTCTTTAATCAATCATTTATGTATGTACCAAAGCCTTCAATGAATTCTGGTCTTTATTGTGGAGATCATTCACTTTTTGAGAGGTTTATCTTAATATCATTTAAAAATTTATTTTCTTCACCATATGCAGACCCTTTTAACGACTATAATTATCCATCATACCTTATCAAAGGAGCAGCTTTTGGTGAATTCAAATTTAATAATCAAGGGTTCATTCCAATAATGCTTTTATTCTTTACTATGATTATTGCAGCCATACTAATGCTTTCAATTATATATGTATATATACGTTCTAATGCAAAAATAATTATAAAATATGGACTTCTTTTACTGTTTCTACTTATTTATTTATCTAGCATAAGATTTAATATATCTTACCCTTTTGGTTGTACAATAGATTTTAGATATATAGCTGTTAGTTATATAATTGGAACTGTTTTTATAGGATTAACTTATGAAGAAATCAAAACAAATATAAGTCTTCATAAAGAAAATTCAACATCATTAAAATCATGGTTTTTATCATTGGTAAATATAACAATAGCTATGTTTAGTATTTTTTCACTAATATTTTATTTAAGTATATAAAATATCACTATCCATACGCAGTTATCTTATGCTTTGGTTTAATTTTACATAAATATATAAACAAATTTACAAATACTTAGTTTACTTTATCACGTTTATTTGCATATTGTTCTTTGAATGCAAATTAATAACATTATTCAATGCAAAAAACCACTTTCGATATATTTTTAGCATTTTATTATTCTTTTTTTGATAAAATAAACGATAATAATAAACAAATGATCTTTGATATTCAAATTTAAATATGTTAATCCATTAATCAGGAAATATTTTTTAATCCTGCTTAATGTAAATAAATATTTATTTTAGTTTTTAAGGAGTGATATTCTTATGAAAAGAAAAAATCTAACTGGACTAATAGCTGCTTTAGCAGTTGTATCAATACTAGTTCCAACTGGTTCAGAATCAGGTATCTTTAAAGATGCTAAAGCTGCCGCTGATGCAACTAATGTTTCAGAAGTTATTGGAGACAGTTCTACAAAAAATTCAGTTACAAAAGAAGATATAATGAATGAAATCTTTAATTCTAATTATAAAGTGACAATCACGTTTAAAGAAGGGGTTTCTTTAGAAAATGTAAAAATCACAGTTGACAGCAATTACAACATCGTTGTTGAAGGCTTAAATGCTGATGATTACACACTAACAGAATTTATAAGTGCAGATGGTTATAAACCTGGACAGCCTAAATTAGTATCATTAAATCTTTCAAATTTAAAAAATGTAGATGTTTCAAAGATATATGGAGCATTAACTTACAATACAGTACAAAGCGATGGAACTATAAAAACTTTTTCTGCTGCAAGTGTTTACAATCCTACAACAGGTGTTTTAAGCGTTAAAGTAGACAGGCCAACTCAATATTCAGCATCTATTCAAAAAAGTGATACAAGTTCAACAAGTCCAATAGTAATACAGCCAAATGCTGAAGTTGTAAATGGACAATTAAAATCTGTTACAACAGTAAATACATCAACAGCCCAAGCAACAAGTACTTCAACTAAAAAGAAGTCTAGTTCTTCTAGCAGCTCTAGTTCATCAAGTTCTTCTACACCAGCTACTTCTGAAGCTCCTGTAGTTACTACTGAGGCTCCAGCTACTTCTGAGGCTCCAGCTACTTCTGAAGCTCCTGTAGTTACTTCTGAGGCTCCGGCTACTTCTGAAGCTCCAGCTTCTGGAGAATAATGTAATAAAGAAAAATAAGTCTGCAGTGCAAGGTTTGCTATATTGGTGTGCATCCCGTCAAGTAGACAATTGAAAAAATATAAAGTTTTTGTGTTGTCCAGTATAAACTGGGCAACATTTTTACGCTACCAATAGCTGTTTCTTGTGAAATTCCATTGGTGTTAACACACCTAGACAACGCTGTGGCCGTTTATTCGTATAGTAATCCATATATTCTGTGATTGCCTGAACAAGTTCATCTCTTGTATGAAATTTTTTACCATAATATTTTTCCCGTTTTAAAATTCCCCAAAAGCCTTCCATTGGCCCGTTATCTGTGCAATGTGCCACACGCGACATACTTTGAATCATTCCGGCTTTTTCAAGCTTTTGATGAAAAGCTCTTGATGTATACTGAAATCCACGGTCGCTATGGAGAATTGGATGTGCATCCGGATTTGCAGCAACGGCTGCATCGAATGTGTCAAATACAAGCTGATTATTGTTATGATCACTTAATACAAAGGCTACCGCTCTTCGATCGCATAAGTCCAAAATCGCACTCAAGTAAAGCTTATGTATGTGATCAAATGATATACCATATTTGAATTCTGTAACATCAGTTACCCATTTTTCGTTCAGATGCTCTGCACGAAAATCTCTATTAAGGACATTTCCTGCAATAAAATATGGATTTCTTGAAGGTCTGGTACATCCATCGTAACGGTATTTTAAATTAGACTTAATCTGCTGTCTTCTGCAAATGCGAAGAATACGTTTATCGTTAACTACAATTTTATCATCATGTCTAAGTTTATCATTTAACCTTCTATATCCCATGTCTGGATGCTCTTCATGAAGTACTTCTAACTTTTTTGAAATATGATGATTTAGTTTTTCATTTTCACTTTCTTGGTGATTCAGCCATTTATAATATCCAGATCTACTAACTTTTCCCAATTTACATAGATTTTTAATAGAATAATTAGCGTTTTCTTCATGAGTTTCTTTTATTGCGTCATAGATTGCGAGATGTATTGTATATCCTAAAATCGCCTCCTCTCTATCTCTTCGACTTTTTTTAAAAAGTCAATCTCCATTTGTTGCTGAAGTTTCTCTGCTTTTAGCATTCGGTTTTCATATCTGAGCTTTTCTAACTCAGACATTTCTTCCACTGGTTTAGTACGTCCTCTATGATCTTTTAACGCTTCAACTCCATTTTTTTCATATTTTTTTACCCAAGTATATACCTGCTGATAAGAAACCTTATGTTTTTTTGCCATAACAGCATAATTATGGTCATTTGCAATACAATCCTCTACAACTGAAACTCTTTCATCAAATGTAGTTGTCCTTCCTATATCCATGATTATTTTACCTCCCGTGCCGGACGATTTTAATTCCTCATAGTTATTATACATCTTAATCCACTTTTGAAGCTTTGATTTTGATAGTATTTGATACTTTTTACAAATATCATCCTGTGAACCAAGACCAGCAAGATAATCCTTTACCGCGCTTTCCTTTAAAGTCTTTGAATAATGTTTATGGCCATTTGACCGAAAGGCATCTAAGTTATTATGAATTTATATCCATCAATGCAACCTTCTAGCATTTCATCAAGAAGAGGTAAACCATTAGGTGTACTGCTAAATCTATTAATATAATCATCTATTGCATATTCAAGAATAGAAATATCTTTTAATAGTTCATTATCATAGTTTAAAAATTCCATAAACTTTAATGAATATTCAGGATTAATTGTTTTAGCAACTTCAGTATAATTTTTGTATCTTGAAACAACAGCAGCTGTCAAAAATACATCTGGTGTAAATATAGGCTCATCTACTTCTTCAATTAAACTTGCTTTTTGATGTTTTAATTGATCTGAATAGTGAGCAAATATATCATACATATCAGAAGGCTGAACTGTATAATTTATACCTAACATGCTTGCAACAATATCTTCTTGCTTTATAATAGGAAATTCATCCTGATTAGTTAATGCATCTGTAATGTGGTACTTTTTAAAATCAATCATGTCAATTTCTTCACTACCATAGACAGAATACCATTGAGGATAATGCTGAAACTCATTAAGTAATATACTAGCAAGTGCTTCATAAGCTATAGTACGCTCAGAATAATCACCGTATATAGCCTTAAGCTTTAATTTAAGGCTTTCTATATCATGAGGATATTTGTTTACTATAATTGAATACATTTCGTCAGAATAGTTATCTTCCATAAAATATTTGACATTATCATATGTGCCATCTACCCAGTATGAAACTATGTGAAAATTATTCTGGGCCTCGCAATAGTCCAAGCAGAGATTACCACTATCCTGCAAATCATATATCTCAGAATCAATAAAATCATCAATTAACATATTTAATTTTTCCAATATAATCACCTTATTTACATTAATTTTTAGAAAGGGAGTAAGAAAACCCCCTTTAAGTGCTATATTTATAGCGATATTTTATTAATATTTATCTACTGAAAAGCAAATTGTTGTTGCTCTCCATCTATATTTGAATCATCATCATTGAATATAGAAATATTACTACTATTAGAATTAGTAGTAGTTTCATAGTCTACATTTTTATTATTAATTTTTAGCTTACAGTTCTTTACTCTTGCAACTATCATTTGTGTAGGTAGTTGAGGTATTTCAAGAATGCTTTCAGCATCATCAATAAAAACAGGCAGCTGCATATTAAGTGCCTGGTTAAACATATTAGATATTTCGAGACGAACTTTTGTATTTTCAGAATTTGAAATACGTTTAATGGGTTTGTTATCATACTTAATTTCAAAGGTATCTTTCAATTCACCAGTTGTATGTGAAACTGTAAATAGATTAATAGATACTTTATCTAACCAAGTAGATAAAATTGAACTTAGATGCTCAATATATAGAGAACTGTAATTCTTTAACTTTTGACGTTTAACTTCTAATTCAGTAATTTCTGAATTAATGTTCATAATTTCTGAATTAATAACCTCAATTTTTCCTTTATAAGATTCAATATTTTTTTGTTGAATTTTAAGATTAGATTGATAACTTAAATAATCTGATTGTTTTTGTTTTAAAGTATCAATTTGAAGTTGAATGTCGTTGGTATCAGCATTAAGGTTTAATTCAGAAAGAAGTTTATTACTCTCTTCAATATTTGATAGTTCAGAACTAAGTTCATTTCTTTTTTGAGTTAATTCAAGTAATGCCTGTTCTTTATGTTTATTGAACGATTTTAAATTATCTTCTTCTAAATTTTTTATAATACTGATGTTTTCTGTTAAATTACTTATCTCTGATTGCAAGTCCTCCATTCTATTTTTTAGTATTTCTAATTCTTTGAATTTATGTTCTTCTGATATCTCTTGTCCACACATGGAGCATACTGAACCGATAGAATCAAATCTGTTATATGTGTCAATTAATGCGTTAAATTCGCCCATTAACTGTGCTAAAGAAATATTTAAATTTTGTATTGATTGAACATGTTCACTTTTGTAAATCTTATTTTCCTCCAAAGAAATTAAATTATTTATTTCATAGATTTTAGATTTAATTTCAGCTGTAGGAAGAAGATTTATTGCATTAGATTTATTAGTCAATTGATTTTGTAAATCTATAAGAAGTTTTTCATCATCAACAGAAAATGTTTCTTTAGCTTCAATTTGATTAGTATTTTCTATAATTAAGTTTTGATAAACATTTAATTCACTTTCTTTAGATATTAGTAAATCCTTTTTAGAGTTAATTTCTGATAACATTTGTTTAATGCCAATATTTATATCTGGATATTGATCCAGTATTTCTTTTAAATCATGACATTTATATTTAGAAATAATTTCATCATGATTTATATTAGGCAATATTTTTAATAGAGCTTTTCTTTGTTGAGCTATTGATAATCCTAAAAAAACTCTAGGATTAAATACTGCTAAAAATAAATCTTTATCAGGAATATATTTAAAAAGTTCCTTCTCTAATATCCTTTGTTCATTTAGCTTAATAGTTAGTGACTTCCCTTTCTTTCTTAATAAACGATATTCAACTCCATTAAATATATAGTCTATTATTACAAACATACAGTCAGAATTAATATTTATTAATTCTTTATCTGATTTTTGGTCTCCAGAGAGATCACTACCATAAAAACACCAGGATATAGCTTCAGCTATTGTTGTTTTACCTTGTGCATTTCTCCCAACAATTTCAGTGAAATTTGAAAATTCAAAAATTGTTGGTTCTAAATAATTTTTAAAGCCTGATATACAAATTTTATTTAACTTTAAATCCATATTCATAACCTCCAAGTTCATTTTTAAAAAGGTGGCTTTTTAACGGCCACCCTTAAATAATTAATTTTTAAAGAGTTTGATTACTACTTAGTTTTTTTATAGCATCATTAGCTTTTATCAAACTAAGCTCTTCCAAGCTATGTACTTGGTAGTGATCCAATAGACTCTGTAAAGTTGTATTTTTATTAATGCTTAACAAACTAGTTATAGCATTTAATATTGTTTTTGGAACCTAACTCTTTTTAGGAGTTGGTTTAGTTGCAACATTATTAATTTTTTGTTTTGGCAATGGCTCTACTTTGTTGGTAGTAGATTTTGTAGGAATATTATTGATTCCAGTTATTGTGCTGCTAGGTTTACATGCTGCAGACTTTTGACCAGAAATATACTGATTATATTCATTTTTTAGTCGTTTAATGTCCGCATCAATTATTTTTCCATATTCGTCTAATGTCACCCAAGAATTTGTAAAAATATTTTTTGATGACAGGTATCTACCAATACCAAACATTTTTGCACACCTCTTCATAGAATCGCTTAGACCGCCCTTTATAGGCTCAAAGCACGTATCAATTGCTCCATCTTCCTTAAATATCCACATTTGTTTTTCTTAATCAAATACGCTTATTTGGCAGATTTGTGCATTATGATTTTTCCAGTCTCTAAAAGAAACTTGCCATCCAAAAGGACCAAATACTTCATCAAGTCGGTTTTGTATAGCTGAATTAGTAACATAGACTAATGTAAGTGCTTTATCTTTTTTATCCTTTTTGTCCTTACTTACTGGTTTTGGTCTAAAATTAATTTCGTCTGCTGAAAATGGTGCTTGTAATTTTTCAATTAAATTTTTTTTCATGTTAATTCCCTCTTTCATATTAATTTTTGGCTAGGAGCAAATCCTAGAATTATTAGATTTTCTTATAAATAAAAAAATTCCCTAGAAAATTAATTAATTTTCTAAGGAATTAAATTATTATTCGTATTAATTATCACTTATTTATTAAATAAGTTAGTTAAATTGGTTAGTACATTTTAATTATACTTCAAATAACTAATTAATACAATATTTCTTATGATATTCATCAATATTTAGAACTGAACTTAATAATACTCCAAATTCCAATTCTATTTTCCACATTAGATGGCTGGAAATAAGCAGATAGCCTTTTTCTAATGCGCTATATGTTTCTGGTGATATACATAACTTATTAGCCATATCTTCTATCGTATAGTTTTTAAATTCTCGTATATATTTTAATTTTGTTAAATTGACTATTTGATCTAATACTGTTATTTCTATTGATTTACGTTTCTTTTTGCAGTACTTTTCTTTTATTTTATCTGTTTCAGTTATGGTTTCACCTATAACTATTTTATAGCGTTCTGGAAGAAGAATATAGTCCCCTTTTTTTTCTAATTTATCTAGTGGTATTTTTATAATCTTATCAGTTAATTCAATAAAAGGTTTACTTTCTAGGTAATCATTTAACTTTAAATCAAAATTCTCCTGAAGATTAATTACTTTTTTCACCTTTAGATTTTTATGCAATTCAAATGCTATTGCATAGTACTGATAATTAGAAAAATCATAATCTGTTTTTTTTACATGTTCATTATATAAATCCAAATAATAAGAGTAATTTTCACTTCTCTCCACCTTGGTATAAGTTAATTGGTCGCATTCGATTTTTTTACAAAACTTAAATACTATGTCTGTATAATCTTTATCTGTAGATTGTAATACATCATTTAAGATTTGATGCATCTCTAAATTAGTATCATTCTTATAACGTAATATATAGAAATAAGATTTTTTATATGTTTCTGAATATTCCACTTCTTTATTAACACTATATAGTAGATTAAAAGGTATATTGAAGTTTTTGATGAATTTTACTACAGACATGCCACTGAAGTTTACATTCTCATTTGCAACATTACCCACAAAATTTGGATTTATACCTAAAGATTTTGCTATATCATCATTTGAAATATTTAAGTTTTGTTTTATAAGTGTTAAATTATTGGGTAAAATTTTAGGTATATTTAATACCTGTTCATTAATAAGTTGATTTTCAATGATATCAAACATACTCGTATATCTAGAAAACAATTATGTTTCCTTTATCCTCCTAATTAATAATATATTAACATAATAACATAATATATGGTCAAATTGCAAAAATATAAAAATTCGGCAAACTTTATGTTTTAATATGTTATGCTCCGTATTGTTAATTTACAATAAATGAAATAATAGTTCAAGTGTTTGATTATAATTTAATAAATTAGTAATATTTTGACTATAAAAATATTTGTATTACAAAATAAATAGTTGCAGGTTTTAAAAAAAGTTTAACCTTTTTGGAAAAACTTCGACCATTTTAAATAAAGTTTAACTAAAATAAATAGTAAAATCCTTATGAATAGCTTAACCACGTAGAAATTGAATAGTTTTGATTAAACTTTATTATAAAAATTTTTAGTAGCACTATATAATTAGAGTATATTTTAATCAAACTTTGTTTAAAATATATAAAATTGTTATTACGATTTTAAGGCATTTACAAAGAACATTTTAAACAAACTTTATTCAAAACCTACAATAGTAAAAAAATGTACTATATTTAAAATAAATTTACTACATTTTTAAATGATTTATTTTACAAGAAAATTCAGATAATCTATAATCTTCTAATATTGCCTTTTTTTCTTCTATCTTATAGCGTATAAAACAAGAGTCAATATCTCTTTCTATAATACGTAGATCTTGAGTGAATAAAATATAATTTAAGCATTTTACATCAACATGTTTTGATTGTATTAATTGCAGGATATTTTTATAAATATTAAATAAGTGAGGATCATTTTCTCCAATAATTATTAATCTCTTTTTTAGTGAATTAAAATCATGTTCTACCTTTAGAATCAGCTTTTCTATGTCAGATATAGTATTTGTTGTTCTTAAAGAAATTACAATATGCTTAAAATCATCAATACTATAATTGCATCCTACTATATTTTCATCATTACTTAAGATTAAATTATCATAATCTATAAGGTTATATTTTAGAACCTTTAATATAAAATTGTTTCTAGCTAAGTAATTTTTCATATTTTCTAGTACTAAGACACTATTCATTACATCCCAAGTACATTTATATTCTCTTTGTAAAAGAAGTCTTTTACCTCTATCTCTTAAAACATAGCACTTTAAACCAGTTTCAGCATCTCTGCTATCACTTATGAAAGAGTATCTCCCAATTACTGATGAATTATTTAGTTTAGTAAGTCTTTTGCTTATAATACTTTGATTAACATCTATATTTTTAACGGTATTTAAGAAAGAGGTTATTTGTCTGCTAGTTGAATATTTTAGAATATATACAGCATTAATTATTTCTATATCAATTGGTTGAAAGTATCCACTCTGAATTTTATAAGCGAAAAACGAAGAAGATATTTCCTTACCTTCAAATTTAATTTTTTCATTATTATATATTGCAAAATTGCTTTTACTTGTTTTAATTTTTTCATCTTCAACTAATAGATTACTCACAGCCGCCCTCCTCATAAGATTTTATTCCTATAATTTAAGATATAATTGAGCCTGTTATTCTGTGTTTATCATACTTAACTGAATTGATTCTAACACGTACATTTTGATCTATTCGATATTTATTAGAGTTAAAATCACAGATAACATCTAAGTGTTTATCTAACGAGCAATAAATTCCGTTGGCTTGAATTGATTTGATTTTTGCTAGAAGTATATCTCCTTTTTTATAATTTTTGGCAAGAGTACGGAATTTAGGTAATAAAGATTTTCTATCTAATGCTAGATGTACTATATCTCCTGCTTTATTTCGATTTAATTCAATAACAACAACTTTTACTACTTCACCTATAGATACATGGTCTGTAAGATTAGTTACATATAAATTCTCTAAATTACCTCTAGGAATTATACCAACATAATCACCACCGATGTCTACAAAAACACCTTTAGTTTCATCTATATTTGTTATTACACCTTTTACAACAGTACCTATTTGAAGTGAAGAATTATATAAGCTTCTTATTTTTTTTACAAAATCTTTACGGCTTAAATATATTTTAATATTGGAATTATCAGTATCATCTATCTTAATAACTTTTCCTTGAACCTTTGCACCAACTTTTTTTTGACATAAACCTTTATGTACATTTTCTTCCCCTATTGGAATACTGACTTCATTTCGTTCCATTATGCAAGTTATACCATTTATATCAATATATAAATTGCCATCAGAGTCACACTTGTTACACAAGCCAGAAAAGTAAGTCTCATTCAATAGACCTTCTTTTAATATACTAAGTGCTTCTTCGTGATTAAGAGCATATTCATTGCTATCATCAATTTCAAGTAGTTTATCATCCAATTCAATAATATTTTCTAATTTATCCATACAGGTTGTCCCCTTCCTTATTTAATAACATATTCTATAATAATAACTTTAATATAACACAACATTTTTGTTTTGTCTATCTATATATATAATAATTAACAACAATGAGTGAAGAAAAGTTTCTATGAATATTATAGATGATAAATCCTATTATATAAGAGCATCTGTATAATTTTTTTTAAAATTTTGTAAGTAAGTTGTTGCAAAAGAAAAAGAGATAGAAACTATATAATGGAATATAGTTCTATCTCTTTATATTATTATTAGTTTTAAGCACTTAAGCCAGGCAATTCAAATTTATAATCATATCTTGTGAAAATATCATTAAGCTTAGAATTAATGATGTTTTTTATGACCGAAGCCTTATCTGAATCTTGTTCTGAATAAAAATTACCTATTAGAGAAGATAATTGTATACATTCAAATTGAAAGTTCTTAAGTGTATTTACATTATCTCTAAACAATAGATTTTCTAAAACATATTTAGAAAGGAGACATTTGAACCAATATCTATCCTTATCTTTTATAGGCATATTAGAATTTCTAATATTCTCGTAATTAAGAGTATCATAATAACTAGTAATAAGTACTTTTAATGATTGCTTAAATTCATTACTCATATTATTTTTTATATCTTCTACTAATGACATTAATGAATTTTCTAATCCATCAGGACAAAGCTTAATGTAAGTTATATCATCATTAAAAATTTTACAAAACATAGTTGATAATTCTTGTGGGTTCATAATTGTTTTATTTTCATAACACTCTGCGAAAAAAATATGCACTTTATTTAATAGTAATCTATTTGTTTTATTCATTTTTAATTCCTTCTTTCAATTAATTTTTAGCAAGATAACTTGTAATTTAAAGAGCTATTAATAGTTGTTCTTTGGCTGATTTTTCAAATAGATTTAGTAAATAACCCCATTCTATAAACAATGCCATACCTAATTGATTATCATTTTTTATATAGATAACATCATTTAAGGTATATGTCTTAATTAATGTATTACCATTTTTTATAGTAATGTTATTATTTGAGTCAGTTATTAAATTAATGTTGTCACATATACAATTACTGAATTCTAATTGTTTCAATAACGAATATACATAATACTTTAATTTTTTACCTAATAGGTCTTTGGGAATATCTAAAATATACATTTTGGAATATTCTCGACCGCATAACACTTTAAATGTATTAATTAAATTTTCTCTAGGACTAGCCATATAATCACATCCCTTTTATAATTAATTTTTAGCTAAGATTAAATCTTAGAAATTTTTAAATAAATATTAGACAGTTAAATATCTAAAACCTTCTTTGGAAACAGTCAATTTATCATCTATTCCCTTCCCCTTGTTAATATCCCATTCCAGAATGGTAACAGAATAACCTAGTGATTTTAATAGTAATACAGTATTGATTTCAGCTGCTAGTACATCATTATTTGTGTACTTGTCCATGTCTAGAGCTAATAAAATTTTATACTTCTTATTTTCATGTTCCGCTACTAATTGCAGTTCTTGTATTAATTTTCTATAGTTACTAACTCCAGCTTCAGCTAAAGAGCGAATTCCGAATATTTCAGAGGCTATTTTGGCTTTTAATGCACCTTCTGTTAAAAGGATAGCATCATCTACTATTAAATTTTGTGGAATATGATAATCTATAGGACTTCCACAAGAGTTTTCTTTTGTTGTATACCAGAAATATCGGATTGGTTTACCCTTTTCATCAACTACAGGAGTAGTAAGTCTGTATTGCATCCCCACAAGTCTATTTTTATAATCATTGTAAGGAATGAAGAATCCATCTATATCTTCGAATTTTTCTGTTTTATTATTATAAATCGAATTTTTAAATGAAATGAATTCTTTATTATTGGATTTAATTTTTCTAAAGCCTGGAACTCTTATCAATGATTCAGGTTTGAAATATTCCAGTAGTGAATTAACTATTGATGTTCTTAAAGAACATTGATAATTTTTATAATTTACTTGATTGTTAAGAGGAATTGAGAAACATCCAAGAGCATTAATAGTCTTTTCATCTAATCCCCTATCAATTAAGTTTTTCTTATGAGCTGGATATAATGCTGAACCACTTAAATGAATAGATTTATTTCTAAATTCTTTATAGACCTTATCCCAAAGATCTAATAATTCATCTGTTATTGGCTCAGGTTTATAATCAGCACAATCAATAATTTTTGGTGGTGTATCTCCATTTATCTCGTTTGCTAAATGAATATACCAACCATCTCTTGAAGGACGATTACTTTGTGCATATTTACATCTATACATTACAATAACATTATCTTTATTTGTCATAAATGCACATCTACCCTTCTTACTTCCACATATTGGACAAATATTGCCACTTCTGATTGGATACCAAGTGCATCCGGAAAATTGAGTTACTGCCATCTAATTACATCTCCTTTTTTAAATACAAAAAAATCCCTAGAAAATTAAATTTTCTAGAGATTAATTCAATATTATTTAATATATTAATTATCACTTATATTACTATAAGTTATTTTTTTACTATCAATTATTATATTATATTATTTTCTTGTATTTTGCAATAATTCATTTTAAATTTAGTAATGCTTTCATCTGAGTATCAACATAATTATCAGCATTTGCCAAGGTAGAATTGTATTGGCTAGAATGATCTATATATTTAGCAATATCTATATAGATATATTTTACTGAATCTATTAATGGTGAGTGTATATTTTTATTTTCATTAATGAAATTATTTATATGCAAAGTTTTTTTCATAAGAGCAGCTTTATTATATCCTACTAGTGTTAATGTATATCCTATACGATTATTTTGCTTCGAGCCTAGTGTATTACTTTCTTTATATATGTTTTGCATATTATTAGTAGTATTTGCAGTGATGTTAAAAAAATCATGAAATAAGTTGTTTATTTTATTTTCATAATATTTAATATCATGAAAATCAAATATTAAAATTTCTGGAACGTAATGAAGCCTAAGCGTATTTTTTACTATATATAAATTAAAAAATTTAGGGTGAAGAGTTACAGTTTGATTTTGCAATAATAGCTTTCTATAAATATTATAAATATCGTACCATATAATTCTTAGTATATTATCAGATTTATAACTGTTTAGTCTTTCTTTAATTTTAGAATATTCTGTTTCATTTAAAATATACTCTAAATCATTAATATTATAGTTCAAGTTTTTATATTTTAAAGTGGCTGCATGTATTTTGCTAGTTAAAGATTTTAAGTGATAATTCAAATTTGAATTATTTATTATTGAATTATTTGTAATATAATATTCTACTTTCATTAAAGATACTAGAAATTTATTATTTTTCATATTTTGCATATGATTAAATCTTGGAACATTATTATAATTTCCAGTAAAAATAGCTTGTGCTGCTTTTTTTAAATAGAAATACTTATTACGATTTATGTTGTTAATCTCAATAAATCCTAAAGACGCTAATTCTTTAATGATTTTTGTACATTTTTTTTTGATATAATTATCTGACAATTCAGGATTTAATTTTTTATATAAAGAATAAAATTGTCTATAAGTACAATATAATCCTACAGAATAGATTTCTTTAAGAATCAGATCATATTCTTTGGAATATATATAGTTATATTTATAAATATATTTTTCTGGCGTATTAATAGGTATAGCGTTCAATAGATTTATTCTCCTTTCGTATTTTTATATCTTTGGTATTTAGAGTGATTAATTTATCACAATATGTATTAGCAAACTGCATTTTTGACTTGATAGTATCCTTTGAATAATTTGTTGTTAAGATTTCTACTCCAATCAACTTATTATCCATAAGAAAGAGTCCATCTGTAGTAGCAGTATTTTTATAAATTTCTTTAAGCTCAGTTTCATTAAGCCAAGTATTTTGCAATGCATATGGAAGAACAGAATAACTTTTCAATAATAAGTAATCATGCTCCAATTGAGAAACATCTGTTTTATATAATGATTTTCCTGCAATTTTAATATACTTTTTACTTTTATCTGTCAATGTATATATTGTTGTTATTTTTCCAAAAAGCAATGACTTACTATTAATAAGTATTATATCTTCTTTAATCAGATTGCTTAAAGTTAAAGAATTTATTTTGTAAGCAGATTTTGCTATATTTTTGGTCATTAAACCACAATTAGCTATGGCTAATAGAAAAAATTTATATTTTGCCAACATAACAGTATTAACCGTTACTGAAAACTTATAAAAGTTTATAAAATTATAAAAAACTTTATGTTTCATTCCTTTTT
>ERZ810019.62-NODE-62-length-40614-cov-8.27986_pt1 | contig 40614 bp, 25 predicted proteins | sample MGYA00520494_ERZ810019 | MGnify/ENA primary metagenome ERZ810019 (study PRJEB31588, sample SAMN03398862) | human gut metagenome | study: EMG produced TPA metagenomics assembly of the PRJNA231909 data set (A prospective, longitudinal analysis of the... | reverse complement strand
CCACAAATGTTTGCTCCAATATAAAATTGGACAAACAATTGTGGAACAAGTCTACATGAAGAATTCTAAAGCTTCATTTTCGAATGCAAGACACCGCCAACATAAGAGCTTTATTTCTTTGTTTCATCTAAATTCAGAGTATCGGTATTATGTTGCTATGCATAAATACATTTTTAAATTAAGGAATAGTTAATTAACCAAGTTAAAAATTTAAAAAATATAAATTTTTAAATAAGCCATCCTCATATATTAAAGGTTTATTATTTTTATATACATAAATTTCAAGAAAAATAGCAATACATACAACTATATAAAATAATATCATTTCGGGAGAGAGTGTCTTATCATAAAAGGAAAAAATTACAAATAAAAGTAAATGAACCGTTAGGTAAATCCTTTGTGTAAAGATCATTTTCTAAAACAATCTCCCCAAAAAAGAACCACATTAAAAGAATAAGATATCTATTATTGTTAGAAGATTTTAGAGTAAATAAACTATTTGAAATATTGTTACAATTATAAGAATTTATTTTACAAATATTAATAATGCTAATTATTGTGTAAGATGCAATTAGAAGTGGTAACGTTACATTAAATAAAAAAATATTATTAAAGGTATAATACATTTTATATATTTTTGTAAGCGCATATAATTAAAAATTTTCAAAGGAAGTCCTTCTTATATATTATATTTTAGTATTATTATAATAGGAATGTACTAAACAGGAAATTGATTTGCATGAGATGCTTAATAATTGTTATAAATATTAGATATTTATATATTTAAAATCATATGTTTTAGAAATGAGACATATGGTATATACTTAAGGTATTAAAATATCAAGGAGGAGAAGATGAAAAATACAATTTTAAAAAATAAGAAATTTATAGTTTCAATTATTGTCTTACTTATAGCTGTATTTGGTTTTGCAGGATATAAATTTTATATAAATAGTAAAGCAGTAGATGGAATTAAAGAATATAAAATAATTGTTACAGATTCTGATAAAACTTTTAGTGAAGAATTTGATGTTACAACAAAAGAAAAATCACTTGGAGAAGATTTAGATAAGAGAAAACTTATAGAATCTGAAAATGGTTCATATGGAAGATTTGTAACTGAAGTTAATGAAAGAAAAGCAGATGAATCAAAACAAGAATGGTGGAATTTAGTTGTTAATGGTGAAAGTTCTTCAACAGGTATTGATGATGTAATGATAAATGATGGTGACACGGTAGAATTTATATTAACAACAGGATGGTAAAGCAATGAAGTGTTCTGTAAAAGAATTAATCTTATTTGGAGTATTAGCTGCAATTTTAACTATATCTCAGGTATCGTTAAGTTTTATTCCAAATGTTGAAACTGTAAGCTTATTGATAATATTATATTCTTTAATTTATGAGAAGAAATCGATGTATATAGTAGTGATTTTTGTAATGATGATGGGACTTATATATGGATTTGGAACATGGTGGTTTGGTTACTTAATAATATGGCCATCATTGAGTATGATTACATATTTAATAAGAAATAAAATTAAAGAGAGATATTTATTATTATCAATTTATTCGGGGATTTTTGGATTAATATTTGGTGCATTATATGCTATTCCTGTATTTGTATTTACTGGAATAAATTCGGGGATTGGATATTGGATTTCAGGAATTCCATATGATATTGTACACGGAACAGGAAATTATTTTATAATGCTATTTTTAGGAGAAAGAATATTTAAATTATTAAATAGGCTAAATAAAAAATATTTTTATACTGGAGAATTCTAAAAATAACATAAAATATTTATAATTTATTTATTATTGGAAACTATTATAGTATTATTATTAAGTGGCATAACAGTTAAAATGGTGCCACTTTCTGTTTACATAAATTATATAATTAATATTATTAGGGAGGAGAATGGTGTGGATAATAAAGAAAAGATATTTTATGTTTTAAAGAAGTATTATGGATATAGCACTTTAAGACGTGGACAGTTTGAAATAATAAACAGTATATTAAACAAAGAAGATACATTCTGTCTTATGCCAACTGGAGCAGGAAAATCAGTTTGTTATCAGATACCAGCAATTATACTTAGCGGAATAACAATTGTAATTTCTCCATTAATATCTCTAATGAAAGATCAAGTTGATAATTTAACTGAGCTTGGAGTAAAAAGTGCATATATAAATAGTACTCAAACAATGGAAAATATTAAAAATATATTAATAGAAGCAAGCCTTGGGGGATACAAAATTATTTATGTGGCCCCAGAAAGATTAGAATCTAAAATATTTAAAGATATGGTAAAAGACCTGGATATATGCCAGATTGCTATAGATGAAGCCCATTGCGTATCACAATGGGGACATGATTTTAGAAAAAGTTATTTACAAATTTCTGAATTCTATAAGATATTGAAAACAAAACCAGTAATTTCAGCATTTACTGCAACTGCAACAGATGAAGTAAGGATGGATTCAATTAAGCTTCTAGGATTAAATAACCCTTATATGTACATAGGTGATATTAATAGGGAAAATTTAAATATTTCTGTATTTAAAGAGATTGATAAGCTTGAAGAAGTGAAAGATATTATAAGAGCTCATGATGAACAATCAGGTATAGTTTATTGTGCTGCGAGAAAAGAAGTTGATAGTTTATATTATTATTTAAAAGAACTAGGGTATAGCGTGGGTAAATATCATGGCGGACTTAGTGATGAAGAAAAGGAAGAGTATCAAGAAGGATTTTTGTACGAAAGATACAATATAATAATTGCTACAACTGCATTTGGAATGGGGATTGATAAATCAAATATAAGATTCATAGTTCATTTCACCATTCCACAAAATATAGAAAACTATTATCAGGAAATTGGTAGAGGTGGGAGAGATGGAGAGCAATGTGATTGTTATCTTTTCTACAGCGAAAGTGATTTAAGTAGAATAGAGTATATAATAAATAAAAGTTCAGCTTTGAGTAGATTATCTATTCAACTTAAAAAGTTTCAATCTATGATAGATTACTGTAATTATCATGAATGTTTTAGAAAATACATATTAAATTACTTTGGGAATAAAAGAATAGTAAGTTATTGTAATAACTGCAGCAATTGTTTAAATGATGATGAACTCAAAGATTTTACAAAAGAAAGTCAAATGATTTTATCAACTGTATTTAGAACGAGAGAAAAATATGGAATATCGGTTTTAGTTGATATTTTAAAGGGATTTAAAGGACCTAAAATAATTCAAAATAATTTAGATAAAGTAACTACATATGGAATAATGAAGGAATATGGAAATTCTTTTATAAAAGATTTAATTAAAAGTCTTCTAAATGAAGGATATGTAGATTTAAAAGAAGGAACTTATTCCATGCTTAAATTAAATGCACGTTCGTATAAAGTACTTAAAAGTCAGGAAAATGTAGTATTTAAAATTTTGGATAAAGAAGAAACTATTCTTAATAAAGAATTATTTGAAGACCTTAAAAAATGGCGAAAAGAAAAAGCATATAAAGAAAGAATTAGACCGTATATTATTTTTTCAGATTCAAGTTTAATTGAAATTGTTAATAATATACCTAAAGATAAAGAAGAATTATTGGAAATAAGAGGCGTGGGAAGTAAAAAGGTAGAAGCATATGGCGATGAGATATTGAAAATAATAGAAAAGTATTAAGAGAATATTGATGATTATACCAAATTAAGGATTTTTAATTAGGCATAATCATCAATATTTTTTGTTATTCAGGAAATTAGATTACAGTGAATCTATGAGAATGTTAGTTAAATAGCGTTTTTTTCTAGATGATTAAGAAAAATCTGAATTTCTTTTTCATCTAAATAAGCATCACCAATAAGACCATGAGCTCTATATAATTCATTATTTCTATGAAAATCAGATCCGGCAGTATAAATCATATTATTTTCATTGGCATAATTTATAAAAAATTCAGTCTCTCTTTCTGTATTACTAAAATATTTTGCCTCTAATCCATCAAAACCTAATTTGATTATCTCTTCAAATTGATTTCGTGGTAGTAAAACAGGATGAGCTAAAATTACTGTAGCACCAAAAGCTCTAAGTAATTCAATTCCTTTTTCAACACAGATGTTTTCACTTCTATAAGCAATTGAGAATTCCTTTTTTAATATTTTGTTAAATTCTGAGATGTTGTGATTTTTTATGCATTTTAAGCATTTTATTAATGTTCTGTCATTGAAGATTTCACCATTGAAGTATCCCAAAATGTGTACGCGTGTTCTATTATATCTAGTAGATACTTCAACACCAGGTATAACCTTTATCCCAATCTCTTTACCATGTTTTATGCTTTCTGATATTCCATTTGTACAATTATGATCTGTTATTGAAATTATATCAACACCATGTCTTTTAGCTATATCTATTATTTGAGTAGGTGTACATTTTCCATCAGAATAAGTTGAATGAATATGAAAATCGCCTTTTTTATACATACTTACTCCATATTTATTAATTTCCAATTCCTATTATATGAATTAAAAGCTGAATTGTAACAAAGAAGATTGTGATTAGCTTAGCAATTTTTAAGATCTGAAAATTATTAAAAAAGTATATAAGCATATATAGATTTAGAAAAAAATAATAGGGGGTAGCCCTTACTATATGGGATATAGAGGGATATCATATAGTAAAATGCATGTTTTTTATAGTATTTTTGAGTTATATTAAAATATCTTTATCTTATAGCATGAGAACAAATGTCGAACAAAATCGAAATAACGAAATGTATGTTACCATAAGTGCAAAGGTTGCTTGTAATAATTTGAATAAATGATAAAGAATCTTATAAAAGATAAGAAAAGATAATTGTTATGATTAACCAAATAAAAAAGAAAAGGAGAAAAACTAATGAAGAGATCTTTTATTTTAAAAAGTATAAGTGGGGTAGCGATTGCAGCTACAATAATAGCATCAAACCCATTAGGAGTATCTGCACAAGGAAATATTTCAACTTCACAAGGAAATGAGATTACTCAAACTACTAATGAGGTAAGTAGCACAAATGGATTTGCTAAAAATAATGGTAGGCTGTGCTATAAGGAAAATGGTAAAGTTAAGACTGGATGGATAAAAAGTAGAGGCAAATGGTATTTTGCAGATAGTAAAGGTGTAATCCAAACTGGCGTAATAAAAATTGATGGAAAAACATATTACTTTAATAAATCAGGCGTAATGCAAACAGGTAGAGTTAGAATAAATGGAACAACATATAGATTTGCTAAGAATGGGCAAGCGGTAGGAAATAAAATTCCAAATGCTTCAAAAGAATTTGATTGCAACGGAAATTTAATATCAAACGGAGATAATGGAACAACAGAAACTCCAGATAACAATGGAGGATCAAACGGAGATAATGGAACAACAGAAACTCCAGATAACAATGGAGGATCAAACGGAGATAATGGAACAACAGAAACTCCAGATAACAATGGAGGATCAAACGGAGATAATGGAACAACAGAAACTCCAGATAACAATGGAGGATCAAACGGAGATAATGGAACAACAGAAACTCCAGATAATAATGGAGGGTCAAACGAAGATAATGGAACGACAGAAACTCCAGATAATGATGGAGGATCAAACGGAGACAACGGAACAACAGAAACTCCAGATAATAATGGAGGATCAAATGGAGATAATGGAACAACAGAAACTCCAGACAATAATGCTGGATCAAACGGTAATAATGGATCAACAACTCCAGACAACAATCAAAACGATAATGGGTCAGTAAATGTAAGTGGTTTACCTACATTACCTACAAATTATTCAACAACAATTCAAAGTAGTGCGGAACAAAAGATACTTGAATTAATGAATGAAAAGAGAGTAGCTGCTGGATTAAAACCATTAACTATGGACAATACATTATTAGATGTTGCAAGATATAAAAGTAATCATATGATTCAATATAATTACTTTAGTCACACAAATCCAGATGGAACAAACTGGACTAATTGGCTTAAGACTTTAGGCTATAAGTATACTGCGACAGCAGAGAATATTGCATATAATAGTTATGATCCAGTTGAGTTATTTAATCAATGGTGGAATTCATCAGGGCATAGACAAAATATGATGAACCCTAACTATACAAAAGTTGGTATAGGCGTACTTAAAGGAAATGGTAAGTATATGGGGACTCAAACATTCTCTAACTAATATAAATAAAAAAGCATACTAGAAATACAGTACATTACTAAACATATATAATAAAAAATTACTAAGCATAAAATTAAAATTTAAAAATATTACAGAGAATCCTCTAAAATTGAACAATAATTTTAGAGGATTCTTTATTAATTTTATAAATTTTTCATTTTATATAAATTATTTTCGCATTGTAAGAAATAAGGAAGTATTGGTTTGTTTTACATTTAAAAAATCAAGTGACTTAAAAAAGTTAACAGCTTTATTATACCCATACTTCTTTATATAATTTGGATATTTTTCTAAAATTTTCTGATGGACTAAACTCATTCTTACTTTATTATTATTTTCGCTAATCATTTTAATAATCATATCTTTTATATCATTAGATATTTTTAGAGTGTGAGCATCAGTATTATTATCTTCAATTTTTAGTGTCACAAGAGTTTGATTAACAGTTAAAGATTCTATTTCAGCTAAGAAACGAGATAATTTACTATATCCATAATTTCTAACATCAAAATCGGGGTATCTTTTTATCAATCTTTGTCCTACTTCTCCTATATTTACACCAGATTCACTATCTTGAATATCACTAATTATGTTTATGATTTCTTTCTTTATTGTTTCAATATTTGTTAGACTTTTATCTTTAAAAGATGGACTTTGAGTGTTATCAGAATTTGATTCTGATTGAGATTCAGATATAGAAGAATTATTATCATCTTCTTCAGAAATAATGTCTAAAAATTTAAACTGATTGCATGATGAAACAAATGGTTTGGGTGTTTTTTGCTCTCCCATACCAATAACCATCATACCAGATTCGCGAAGTCTCATAGCAAGACGTGTAAAATCGCTATCACTAGATACAATGGAAAATCCTTCAACTGTATTTGAATAAAGTATATCCATAGCATCTATTATCAAAGCTGAGTCAGTAGAATTCTTCCCAGTTGTATAACTATATTGTTGAATAGGAATAATTGAATTTTCTAATAAAATATTTTTCCATGAGTTGCTAGTGGGTTGTGTCCAATCAGCATATATTCTTTTGTAAGTGACTGTACCATAATTAGATGTTTCATCTAATATATTTTTTATATATTTTGCAGAAATATTATCTGCATCTATTAAAATAGCAAATCTTTTTTCTTCCATTAAAATTCTCCTAATTCGATATATTATAAAATGTATAAATTTAAAAGTATATATATAATTTTACCATATGAGTAATGAAAAGTTTAGAAGTTTAATTAAAATATGTATAAAATATAAAAGCAGTTAATTAATAAAAATTAGTATTAATTTTATATATCAATCATAGTATAGAGTATAAAACTGTGAAGGTGTCAATCTTGCAGTTTTTATTCTATTTTATGGGGGGCAAAAATTTTGGGAGAAAATAAAAAGAAAAAAATAATAAAAAAGAATGGGGCTATTATTACTTTAATTTGTATTGTTTTTATAATATATATAGGAATAACAATATTTTTTAGAACTCATTTTTATAATACAACAATTGATGGAATTAATATGTTTGGAAAAAGTGTTGAGGATGCAAAAGACATTATTTCATACAAGTTAGATAATTATTGCGTGAATATAAATGAAGAAGATCAAAAAACTCAATATATAACAGGAAATAGCATTGGATTAAAATATGATCTGGGAAATCAAATAGAAAAAATAAAGGATAAAGAAAATCCATTTTGGTGTATTACTGGAATGTTGAAACATAACAGCTATGAAATAAATAGTATGGTTACTTTAGATAAAGAGTTATTAAAAAAATCAGTAGATAAAATAATAGAATCAAGAAATAAAGATGTTAGAGAAAACGAGAATGCTAAAATTAATTATAATAATGGAGAGTATATTATTGCTGATGAGATATATGGAAATATAATCGATAAGAATGTATTAGAGGAAAAGATTACTGAAGCCGTTGAAAAAGTAGAACAAGAAATAAATATAGAAAAACTAGATTGTTATACAAAACCAGAATATACATCAAAATCTAAAGAAGTATTACAAGCTAAGGATACTTTAAACAAATATTTATGTGCAGAAGTAACTTTATCATTTGGCAATGATAAAGAAATTTTAAATAAAGAGCAAATTCGTAATTGGCTAAGGATTGATGATAAATACGAAGTATATATTGATGATAAAAATGTAAAAGAGTATATTAAAACACTTGCTAATAAATATAATACAGTAGGTAAAGAAAGAGAATTTACAACTTCATTAGGAAACAAGATTAAAGTTGCAGGAGGAAGCTATGGAAATAAAATAGATGAAGATTTTGAAGGTGTACTATTAATTGAGGCAATAAAAAATGGAAAAAACATATCAAAAGAGCCAGAGTATTTGCAAAAGGCAGCATCTACTGGAAAAAATGATATAGGAAACACCTATGTAGAAATAGATTTGTCTAGACAGCATTTATGGTTTTATAAAGCCGGAAGATTAATAACAGAAGGTGATATTGTATCAGGAAATGTGAATAATGATTGTGCAACTCCAGCAGGGATATATTCCTTAGTTTATAAGCAGAAGGACACAGTATTAAAAGGGCAGGGATATGCTTCACCAGTTAATTTTTGGATGCCGTTTAATGGAGGCATAGGAATACATGATGCAAGCTGGAGATATAATTTTGGAGGGGATATTTATACAACCAATGGTTCTCATGGGTGCATAAATGCTCCATATGATTTGGCAAATAAAATTTTTAATAATATAGAGCCAGGGACCCCGGTTGTATGCTATAATGAATAAATTACATGTTATTGCAGCACAATGGCATCTAGAAATAATGTCAGATGAAGATGGACAATCATTTGATATATTTAAAATGCTTATAGCTAAGTGTAAAAATAAAATAGAATATAAGATATTTTAATATTATAGAATTTGATAAATCCATAACTATATTTTAAGGCGGCTATTAAAGTAGTGTGCATGAATATAGCTATGGATTTTTTTGACTAAATATATAATAAATAAAAAAATTACAAAATTTATATTTACAAAAGTTAATATTAGGAATATAATTAATTCATACCAATGAATTAATGATAACGATATAAATGAGGTGGATAAAATGGAAGAGTTAGAAATGCAGATCATGAATATCATAGTTAATGCTGGAGATTGCAAGAACCATGCATATGAGGCGTTAAAAAAAGCTAAGGAAAAAAAATATGAAGAAGCAGAAAAAGAAATGGAATTAGCTGAAGATGCTATAGCAAGAGCACATGATTATCAAACAGCTATGATTCAAAAAGAAGCAAGTGGAGAAAAAGTAGAGTTTTCAGTATTATTTGTACATGCTCAAGACCACTTAATGACAACGATGTCAGAGAAAAACTTAATTCAAGAAATTATAGAGTTAAGAAAGAGTATCAATTGTTAATCTAGAAATTTATTATATCACAATAAATAATAATATAGATTTAATAAATTAATTTAAAAGAAAAGGAGAGATTAAAATGGTAACTATTAGATTATTTTGCGCAGCAGGAATGTCAACAAGCCTACTAGTAAATAAAATGAAAGATGCCGCTAGTAAAAGAGGAATTGAAGCTGATATCGCAGCATTTCCAGAAGGACAAATGGACCAACACTTAAATGGTGTAAACGTGGCACTACTTGGCCCACAAGTAGGATATACTTTGTCAAAGGCAAAGCAAATATGTGAACCTAAAAATATTCCAGTTGAAGTTATTCCAATGGTAGACTATGGAATGATGAATGGAGAAAAAGTACTAGATTTTGCATTAAATTTAATAAAATAATAGATAAATATGTTTATATCAGAATTGGCAGATTCAAAAAATACATTTATCTATTAAATTGAATTAGTAATAATTTCGGAATTATTATCAATTATATTATATACTATAATATAATTTTAGGGGGAAAAAATTATGGCATTTAGTGATAAATTAAATGAAAACGTATTACCAGCTGTTATGAAATTTGTAAATCTCAAAGGAGTAGTTGCATTAAAAGATGGTTTATTATATACTCTTCCATTAACTTTATTGGCTCAGTATTTTTACTATTATCATCATTACCATCTGAAGCATTAAATGTATGGTTAGCTAATACATTAGGTGAAGGATGGACAGATCCTTTACTACAAGCATATGGTTCATCATTCAATATAATAGCATTGATTGCAGTTGTAGGAATTGCATATACTTATGCTAAAAATGAAGGCTATGAGCCTTTATCAGCAGGGGTTATTGGATTTGTATCATTTTTAATAACAATTGAAGGTTTCGTAGTTACTGAAGATGGAACTAAAGTAGGAGATGTTATTCCTAAAACGTGGTTAGGCGGTAAAGGAATGGTTACTGCAATTATTATTGGATTGATTGTAGGTGCAGTTTATTCTTGGTTTATGAAAAAAGATATTAGAATTAAGATGCCAGCTGGAGTGCCAGAAGGAGTTGCAAACTCATTTTCATCATTAATACCAGCAGCAGTAATTATAATTGGATCAACCATTGTATATGCAGTATTTAATTGGGGATTCCATACAACTTTTGTAGATGTAATATATAAGGTTATACAAACACCAGTGCAAGGATTGACAGATTCTTTAGGTGGAGTGATAGCAATGGGATTCCTTATACCATTCTTATGGTGGTTTGGAGTTCATGGTTCAACAATAGTTGGTGGTATAATGGGAAGTATATTAACAGCTAATACATTAGAAAATCAAGCAATTATAGATAGTGGAAGAGAATTAACTATAGCAAATGGTGCTCACATAGTAACTCAACAATTCTTAGATCAATACATGACAGTTACTGGAGCAGGTATGACTATTGGATTAGTAGTTTGTATGCTATTCTTAGCAAAATCAGCACAATGTAAGCAACTTGGAAGGCTTGCTTCACTACCAGCTGCATTTAACATTAATGAACCACTTACATTTGGTACACCAATTGTAATGAATCCATTTATGGCAATACCATTTATTCTTACACCAATGCTTTCAGGCCTTATAACATATTTTGCAATAGCAACCGGTTTAGTACCACCATTTGGAGGAGTAATGGTACCATGGACTTGCCATCCAATAATCTCAGGATTCTTGGTAAATGGAGTTAGAGGTGCATTATTGCAAATAGTTGTATTATCAATTTCATTCTTTACTTATCTTCCATTCTTTAAGAAGGTAGATAAAATGAATTATGAAAATGAATTAGCTGCACAAAATAATGTGCAAGCTTAGAAAAAATATCACATAAATCTCAAAAATGATAGATTTATATTACTAGATAAAATTAAAAAAAATTTATATAATAACAGCAATATTAACTTAAAAAACATGAGACTTCTTCTTGCTAATAATCAAAATTTTTAATTATTATACAAAGAGGAGTCTCTTTTTTTATAGAATTTTATCAGAAGATTATGAAAATATAAAAGTGTAGTAATAAGAAACTTTACAATATCCAAACAATTAGGGGGAGAAAAAAATGAAAAAAAGAAATAAAAAAATACTGACTCTGATTTTAGCAACCAGTATTTTAGGCAGTTTGTTAGCTGAGAGTTCTATTGTAACTAAGGCTAAAGAATTTGATAAAAAAAATAATACCGAATTAGAAGTTAAAAATAATTTAATGGATTTTAATGATGAGACTACTGACGAAGCAGTAGATGTCATTATACCAGAGGAAGTTGATAATACTACTGATGAAGCTGTGAACATTGATATGTTAGAGATTCAAGAGAATGGTCAATTTGAGGACATAGCGATGGGAAAACCTGCAACATCATCATCAGGACAAAATAGTGCTGCTTTAGCTGTAGATGGTAATAGTGGAAGTAGATGGGAATCTGAGACTAAAGATCCACAATGGATTTGCATTGATCTTGGAGGAAATTTTAAAATAAAAAAAGTAAAGTTAAAATGGGAAGGTGCAGGAGCAGAAGTTTATAACATTCAACTATCAAAGGATGGAAATAAATGGGGAAATATAGCGGAAGTTACAGATGGAAAGGGAGGAGAGACAAGAGAACTTGATTGTGATGAAACTGTAACTGGCCGATATATAAGAATGTACGGAACAAAGAGAGTTACTACTTATGGATATTCTATATTCGATTTTGAAGTATATGGGCGTGAGTCTGGATTTAAATCAATATCAGGAAAAAGTGAATCGGTAAAGTTAAAATGGTATGCTGAAGATAGTGCTAAGGGATATAATATTTATCGTTTAAGTGATCCTGATAGTGGTTTTGAAAAAATAAATAAGGAACCTATAACAGGTATAGAATACACTGATACAGATGAATTAGATATAAAAAAATACTATTATAGATTAAAATCAATAGATGAAAATAATGATGAATCGGAAGTCTTGGATTATACTTCAATAACAATTGTTGAAGATTTAGATTTAGGAGATAAAGTAAAGATCTTTGATCCTTCAATGCCAAAAGAGGAAATTCAAAATACTGTTGACGAAGTGTTTAATGAGATGGAAACTGAACAATTTGGTACTGGAAGATACGCTCTTCTATTTAAACCAGGTAAATATAACACAAATGTTAATGTTGGTTTTTATACTTCTGTAATGGGTCTTGGAAAAACTCCTGATGATGTAGATATAACAGGTGCAGTACGTTGTGAAGCAGACTGGTTCCCAGAACAGCCAGGAAATGCTACTCAAAATTTCTGGAGGACAGTAGAAAATATATCAGTTACACCTAAATATAAATCTAATAACACAACAAACGAAGAAGGAGATTTAACGTGGGCAGTATCGCAAGCGGCGCCAATGAGACGTACTCATATTAAAGGAAACGTATCATTGTGGGATCCGTATGAAAACGATTATGACCTTGCTTGGGCTAGTGGCGGATTCATTGCAGATTCAAAGGTAGATGGTAAGATTGGATCTGCCTCACAACAACAGTTTTTCACTAGAAATGTTGATATGGATTCTTGGAATGGTTCAAATTGGAACATGGTATTTGTTGGAGATAAAGGCGCACCAAAAGTGGATGACGACAAGTATGTATCGGGTGAAGCAGCATATACTGCTGTTGATAAAACACCAATAATAAGAGAAAAGCCATTCCTTTATATTGATGATGATGGTAAATATAAAGTATTTGTACCAGATGTAAGAAAGAATGCACAAGGAGTATCTTGGGAAAACGGTTTAGGTGATGGAAAATCATTATCTGTAACTGATACTTTTTATATAGCAAAACCGGAAAAAGATACAGCAGATACATTAAATGAAGCACTTAATGAAGGGAAAAATATTTTATTTACACCAGGTATATATTATCTAAATAAAGAGCTTCATATTACAAGACCAGACACTATTATATTTGGAATGGGTCTAGCAACATTAAATCCCAATAATAGAAATGCAGCTATTGTAGTAGATGATGTAGATGGAGTAAATATTTCAGGATTATTGTTTAATGCGGCACAAGGAGAATCTCCTTATTTATTAAAAGTAGGAGAAGAAGGATCACACAAAGATCATTCAGAAAATCCAATCCTTTTAGCTGATTTATTCTTTAGAGTTGGCGGTGATGGAGAAGAAGGTGCAAGAGCTAAATCATGTATAGTAATAAATAGTGATGATGTTATAGGTGATCATTTCTGGGTATGGCGTGCTGATCATGGTGATGGAGTAGGCTGGGAACTTAACAGATGCGATAATGGACTTGTTGTTAATGGAAATAATGTCACAATTTACGGTTTGTTTGTAGAGCATTTTAATGAATATCAGACATTATGGAATGGTGAAAATGGTAAAGTATATTTTTATCAAACAGAATTCCCTTATGATGTTCCAAATCAAGAGGCATGGATGAGTAATGATGGAACTGTAAACGGTTATGCTTCATATAAAGTAGGAGATACAGTTAAAAATCATGAGCTTTATGGAGCTGGCTTATATACTTACTTTACAGATGCAGATGTAGTTGTAAACAGTCCAGTTGAAATACCAAATACTCCGAATGTCAAAGTAAAACATGCATGTTCTGTATTCTTAAATGCTTATGGTGGAGCTACTCACGTGGTTAATAATACTGGCGGAGCAGTAAATTCAAGCAATATGAGATCAGCTATAGATTTTTATTGCAATAAAGTAGGCGACCCAGCTATTAAGCCATCAGGAGGTGTATTTTCATCTGAACAAAGTATAAGTATTGATTGTGCTGTTGAAGGAGCTCAAATAAGATATACAACAGATGGCCGTAAGCCAACAGAGAAAGTTGGGACAATATATACAGGCCCATTTACTGTTGATTCTACAACTACAATCAAAGCAATTGCTTATAAAGAAGGAATGGAAAGTTCAGATATTTCAACTTCAACAATTACTATAAAACCAGGATTAGCAGATAATATAGCACTTGGAAAACCAGCAAAGGCAAGCTCAGGTAATGCAGCATTAGCTTTTGATGGTGATGCAAATACTAGATGGGCATCTAATTGGGAGAGTGATGAATATATTTCTGTTGATTTAGGTACTGCTTATACTATATCAGAAATAAATTTATTATGGGAGTCTGCATATGCTACAAAATATAAGATACAAATTTCAAATGATGGAGTAAATTGGACGAATGCTTACTTTAAAAATACTCCGAACTATGTAAATATAACAGATTCTGTAATCGATATTTTTAATAAGAATACTACTGGAGGATCAGAAAGCATATCATTCCTTAAGCCTATAAGTGCAAGATATATTAAAATGCAGGGAGTACAACCTATTACTGAATATGGTTATTCAATTTATGAATTTGAAGTGCATGGAGAAAAGTACAAAATAGATGAAACTAATTTAAGAAGTTTATATGAACAACATAAAAATAAGGTACAAGGAAAGTATACAAATATAACTTGGAAATTATTCACAAGTGCTTTAGATTCGGCTAAAGATATATTAGATAAAGATAAAAAATCACAAGAAGAAATAGATACAGCATATAATAATTTGTTAAATGCAATAAATGGATTAAAAGAAGCAAATAATTCTAATTCAGGTTCATCAGGAGGTTCAAGCGGTGGCGGTAATTCATCAGGAGGCTCAAGTAGCGGCGGTGGTTCATCAAGTAACTCAAATAATGAAGAGGTTATAGATAAAAATGATAATTCAGAAAAAGAGACTGGATGGATTAAAGATGAAAATAATGGAAAATGGCATTATTTAGACGTTAACTCTGGAGAAAAAAAGACAGGGTGGTTTAAAGATACTGATGGAAAATGGTACTATTTAGATTTTAACTCTGGAGAAATGAAGACAGGTTGGTTTAAAGATAGTAACAATAGATGGTATCATCTTGGAACTAGTGGAGCTATGACTACAGGTTGGTTTAAAGATAGTAACAATAAGTGGTATCACCTTGGAACTAGTGGAGCTATGACTATAGGCTGGTTTAAAGATAGTAACAATAAGTGGTATCATCTTGGAACTAGTGGAGCTATGACTATAGGCTGGTTTAAAGATAGTGACAATAAGTGGTATCATCTTGGAGCTAGCGGGGCTATGACTATAGGCTGGCTTAAAGATACTGATGGAAAATGGTACTACTTAAATAGTGATGGAAGTATGGCATATGATACTTATATTGATGGGTATTATGTAAACTCTAATGGAGTATATAAATAATATTAAATTATGCAAATAGGGCTCGCTTATCAGGCCCTATTTGTGAAGCTTTTATGAAAGAAGGATAAATTTATGAAATATATGAAAAAGAGACTTCTATCGTTATTAGTTATATTTGTTATGGGGATAAGTATGAGTATTTCTTATATACCAGTATATGCAGCATCTTATGATGCAAAAAATTATGTTAACTGGAAGAATAATGCTATTATTTATCCACAAGCAGGACAGCTTGTAGCAGCAGGTCCTATATATCTTCAATGGAATAAACTTGATGATGCAATAAAATATAATGTATATATTGATGATAATTTCCAAGGTTATGTAGATGCTACTAATGATGATGTCATTGAATATGAAATTTATTCTACATCAGTTGCATCACATAAATTAAAAATTGTAGCTGAGTTAGCTGATGGTAAAAATGTTACTGCAAATATAAGAACATTTTATGTATCTAAAAAGGGTATGGGATCTGGAATGATAGATAAAGTTCAAGAATCCGGACTTTCTTGGTACTATCATTGGTCAACAGATCCAATAGATGGAGCAGATCAAAAGATGCAATTTGTTCCGATGATATGGGGAGAAGGAGAGTATGGACCTAATTGGTTAAAAAATCCTGATAATAAAAAGTATAAAACAATCTTAGGTTTTAATGAACCTGATTTTAAAGATCAATCAAATATGTCAGTAGATACGGCTATTGAAGAATGGCCAAGCTTTATGGAGAGTGGATTAAGAGTAGGTTCTCCAGCAACAGGAGTAGCCGCACCATGGAGTAATGATTGGTTTAAGCCTTTTATGGAGAAGATTGATGAAGACAGCAATTTAGATGTCGATTTTATTGCAGTTCATTGTTACCTTGATGGACCATGGGCAGATACATTTTTAGAAATGATTGATGATTGTTATGAAAAATATCATAAACCAATTTGGATTACTGAATTTGGAATTGCAGAATGGAATCAAGGAAAATGGAATACTAATAATCCAGATGCACTTAGGGATATAGCAGAATTCATGAAAAAAGTAATTCCAGCATTAGACAAAAGAGAATATGTTGAAAGATATGCATGGTTTCCGTTTGATCCTACAGATAAATATGGAGGAGCATCAGGTTTGTATGATATGAACATAGGTAAACTTAATTCGCTTGGAAAAGTATATAGAAATTTAGGAAATCCTAAAGGATATACATTACCAAATCTTGATGGAAGCATTGACCAAGAAAGTATTCCAAAAGATATTGTAGTTGATGATGGTTATGCAGAATTGCCAACTGATCCAGAAAATCCAGAACAAGAAACATCAAAAGCACCTACTGTTAATGGAAAGATTTATACTTCTACTACCACTATAAATGGAAGAGCGGGAGGGAATGCAAACATAAAATTATTTGTAGAAGAAATAATTGAAACTAATAACATAACTGCATCAGAGCAAGAAATAATTGAAACTGATAATACAACTACATCAGAGCAAGTAACAATTAAAACTAATAATGCAACTACTTCAGAACAAGTAACAATTAAAACTGAAGAAAAAGAAATAGCATCAACAATTGCGGATAAATATGGAAATTGGACAGCGAAAATTCCTGCTCAAAAGGAAAATACGATTATAAAAGTGACAGCAAAAGAAGAAGGAAAATTAGAATCATCAATATCAGTTAAAGTGTCTAAATATTCTTCAAGTTCATCTGGTTCAGGTTCGAAATCAAGCAGTAGTTCGTCAAAAAATTCTAATGATAAAATAACTACAGGAGAAGAAATCAATACAGATATTAAAGATACTAATAATATGGAAAAGAATGTTGGTTGGGTAGAAGATAAAGACAATAAAACATGGTACTATTTTGATTCAATCTCAGGAGAAAAGAAAACTGGATGGCATAGAGATGCAAATACCGGAAAATGGTATATGTTAGACAGAAAAACAGGTGCAATGATAACTGGTTGGTTTAATGATTTAAATGGAAAATGGTACTATTTAGATGGAAGTTCTGGCGAAATGAAAACGAATTGGTTTAATGATTTAAATGGAAAATGGTATTACTTAGATACAAATTCTGGTGAAATGAAGAAAGGATGGATACTGGATGGCAATAAAAAATGGTATCATCTTGGAACTAGCGGAGCTATGACTATTGGATGGATTAAGGATACTGATGGGAAATGGTATTATATGTATTCTGATGGAAGTATGGCATATGATACTTATATTGATAGATATTATGTGAATTTTAATGGAGCATATAAAGAATATTAAGCTCTATAAATATGGTTTGCTCAGCAAACCATATTTATTAAACTTTTTACATCAGTTGTATTACTTAAATTTAATATATCAATTATAAATATTTTAGCTAAATAATAATGGACATATGATAAGCAGTATGCTTATTGACAGTTAAAATTGATGCTAGTAGAGTTGGGATTCAATAAAATCAAAATTAAAAAAAATTAATTTTTAGGGGGAAAAGTTCATGTGTAGTAAAAAAATAATGAATTTAAAGAAAACTATATCACCGATAATTAGCTTTTGCATTGTCACGGGAATGATACAAGGTTTAAATATCGATAAAGTAATGGCGGATGATGTAAGTCCGTATGTATTATCGCTAAATAGGACTGTTTATTCATCATCAGATAATGGAGGATCTACATCAGATAAATTAGTAGATGATGATTATACAACGCGCTGGGAATCAGAATGGGGAAAAGATAATCAATGGATATATGTAGATTTAGGGGCTTCAGCTCAGATAACAGGTGTAAATATAAAGTGGGAAAATGCTTATGCAACTGAGTATGAAATAGAGGTTTCGGATGATGAAGAAAATTGGAGTTCCATATATACTCAAAAAAATGGAAAAGGTGGAGAAGAAAAAATTTCACTCAATGGAAAAGGCAGATACGTACGTTTAAATCTTAATAAAAGACTTTTTGAGGGGTATGGATATTCAATTTATGAATTTGAAGTATATGGCACAGGAGGTGTAAATGAGCCACCAGTAAAACTTGGTGAAAATATAGCACTAAATAAAACAGCTATATCATCTTCGGTTCATGAGGATTGGTATATTAAGCCAGGTCAAGTTGATGCTGATAAGGCTATAGATGGCGATAATAATACTCATTGGGGATCATCTCTTCAAGATAATCAATGGATATATGTAGATTTAGGAAGTATTCATACAATAGGCAGAGTTATATTAAATTGGGATTCATCAGCTAGAAGCTATGATATAGAAGTATCTGATGACGCTGAAGAATGGAAAACAGTTTATAGAGAATTAAATTCAAGAGGAGGAAAAGAAAACATTCAATTATATGCATCAGGAAGATACGTAAGAATGAAGGGGATCAATAGAGCTACAACTTATGAGTTTGGACTAAAGGAATTTGAAATTTATGATTATGTTGAGAATGATCCAAAACCAGTTTATGAGATACCAGAAAAAGCTGAACAAGTAATAACTAATGTTGGTAGTGGAAGTTATGTAACTGATATGAGTTTGTTTACACAACCTAAGGAACCTTATTCTAAAACAAGCAGTATAGAAACACCAATACCTTCAAATGATTGGTGGCAATCATTATTAATTTCAGACTTAGGTAATGCTGTTACAACACTACCCTTAAAATCAAAATATCAAAAGCAAGGATTAGGACTATTAACACCAAGTGCAGGATGGGTACAGGATAGAACAAATCAAACTGAAAGAAATATAGACTTTTATTTAATGGCAAATAATATAGATACTGCTAAAATGGAAAGTAAAATTAGTGGATATGGAGATTATTCTGCTACAGCTGTATTGAGTGATAATGATACTGAAAAAATGAAAAGCACTTTTGTTAAAGGTTCACCATATATATATTCTGAATTTAGTGATCCGAATTCTGTAGAAATATATTCAACAGCTATTGATAAAATTTTTGATGAGAATGGAAATACTATATTAGGAAAAAGTGGAGATGAAATATCTACAGATCATATAGGTATAGAAATTGAAAATACAACAGAAGATCCAGATAAAGACACTATCACTAGATATTATGGGGTATTTGCACCAGAAGGAACTGTTTTTAAAAGAGTCGGAAATAAAATAAAAATACAATTGGGGAATGGAGAAAAATATTTATCAATTGCAACTATGCCATCAGATACAGACTTAAGTTATTTTTATGATCATGCATATGCATTTGTAACTGATACAAAAGTTGATTATGATTATGATGAATTAACATCGAATGTAACAACTAAATTTGAGCAAAAAGTTGATTTAAAACGTAAAGATTTTGCAGACACTACTTTAATGTGTATGCTTCCTTCTCAATGGAAGAAAAGTGATAAAGAAACAAGCGATTTAAGTTATCCATCAGTAAGAGGAACACTTAAAGTAACAGAAGGAAATTCATTTACCACAGTTGATAAATTCAATGGAATTCTTCCACAATTTATAGAACCTTTAAATTCTGAGTATTCAAGAAATACTCTTATGACTTATCTTGAAGAATTGGATAAATCTACATCGTCAAATTATATGAGTGGTGATGCTTATTGGCAAGGGAAAGCATTGCATCCATTAGCCATGGGAGCACTTGTAGCAGATCAAATTAATGCAGTAGAATACAAGGAAAAATTCCTAAGTAAATTAAAAGAAATTTTAGTTGAATGGTATTCTTATAAGCCAGGTGAAGAAGAAGGATATTATTTCAATTATAATCCAGAGTGGGGAACATTAATATATAAAAATAGTGAATTTGGAGCTAATACTGGAATTACAGATCATCATTTTACTTATGGATATTTTACCTTTGCATCAGCTGTGCTAGCTACTTATGATTCAGAGTTTTTAAATGATTACGGATCTATGGTAGATCTCTTAATAAGAGATTACGCTAATCCATCAAAAAATGACTCTAAATTTCCACAGTTCAGAAGCTTTGATCCATATGAAGGACATTCTTGGGCAGGTGGTTATGCAGATAACGATGATGGAAATAATCAGGAAGCTGCTGGAGAGTCATTGTTTGGATGGGTAGGAGAATACTTATGGGGAATAGTATCTGATAATGAAGAATACAGAGATGCTGGAATATATGGGTTTACAACTGAACTAAATGCAGTAAAACAATATTGGTTTAATTACGATGGAGATAATTGGCTACCTGAATATGACCACAAAACAGTTGGACAGATATATGGAGCAACTAATTTCTATGGAACATTCTTTAATGGAGATTCTGTATATGTATATGGAATACATTGGCTTCCAACAGGTGAATATTTAACCAATTATGGTATTGAGAAAGATAAGGTAGCAGAATTATATGATGGTATGAGACAGGATATTATAAAGGATTATCATAATAGTAGCGATCCAAATAAGGGAGAAGAGCCAGACCCGAATGACGTTGAAAATGCATGGAAGCATATAACATGGCCAATAGAATCTTTGAGTGATCCTGAATCAGTAATTAATAAATGGGATACATCAGAATTACAAAAAAATGAAATGTATAATACTTATTGGTTTGTAAACAATATGGCAGCATTAGGACAACGTACAGATGAAGTATGGGCAGAAGATGGAGTTAGTGCAAGTGTGTATAAGAAAGACGATATTTATACAGCTATGATATGGAATCCAAGTGATGATCCAATGACTGTTAAGTTTAGAAATAATGATGGTGAACTTGGATATACAACAGTTGCACCAAAAAAACTGGTTGCAGTAAATCCACTGATAGAGGGAGCGGTAAGCAAGAGTGCTTTACAAGCAGAAATAAATGCAGCAAAGGAAAAGGTACAAAGTGATTATACAGAAGATAGCTGGGAAGATTTTAGTTCACTGTTAGATTCAGCAGTTAATGTTAATAATGATGAGAATGCAACTACTAGCCAAGTTGATGAAGCACTTAAAAACTTGTTAAATGCAATTAAAGATTTAGAAAATATTAATGATATACCTTCTTCAGATACCAATATAGCACTTAATAAAAGTGTAGTATCATCATCAAATGAAGCAGACGGATTATCAGGTAAATATATTACAGATGGAGATCTTAATAGTAGATGGGGTTCAGACTGGAATAATAACACAGATAATCATCCAGAATATGTGTATATAGACTTAGGAGAATCATATTATTTAGGAAGCATGAAAATAAAATGGTCAGATGCTTATGCGAAAAATTATGAAATACAAGTATGTGATGAAAATCCTGAGGATGAAAACAGTTGGAGAAAAGTATTAGATATTGATGAGGGTAATGGTGGAGAAGAAGATATAGAATTTAATGATGTAAATGCACGATATGTACGAATATATTGCAAAGAAATGGGACTTGCTCCATATGGATATTCTATAAAGGATATTGAAATATATTTAGCTGTAGATAAAAAGGAATTAGTCAATATAATAGAAAAAGCTAATGAACTAAATAAAAATGATCATACAGAAGAGAGCTGGAATAAATTTAGTAATGCATTAGAATTAGCAATACAAATTAATGAAAATGTAGATGCTAAACAATACCAAGTAGACAGTATTGTCAAAAAGTTAGAAAAGACAATGAATCAACTAGTTAAGAATGATGGAGAGTCTAATCCAGATGTAACAGATGAAAGTTTAGCGCTTAATAAAAAAGTTATATCATCATCAAATGAAGCAGATGGATTGTCAGGCAAATATATTACAGATGGAGATCTTAATAGTAGATGGGGATCAGACTGGATTAACAACACAGATAATTCTCCAGAGTATGTATATGTAGATTTAGAAGATGTATATGATATAAATAAAGTAAAGATATATTGGGATAATGCATTTGCGAAAAATTATGAAATACAAGTATGTAACGAAAATCCTGAAGATGAAAACAGTTGGATAAAAGTATTAGATATTGATGATGGGAATGGAGGAGAAGACGATATAGAATTTAATGACGTAAATGCACGATATGTACGAATATACTGCAAAGAAATGGGACTTGCGCCATTTGGATACTCTATAAAGGATATTGAAATATATTCAGATGCAGACAAAAAAGAGTTAGATAAAAAAGAATTAGATAAAAAAGAATTAGTCAATATAATAGAAAAAGCTAATGAACTAAATAAAAGTGATTATACAGAAGATAGCTGGAATAAATTCAGTGATGCATTAGAATCAGCAATACAAATCAATGAAAATGTTGATGCTAAACAATATGAATTAGACAGTATTGTTGAAGAATTAGAAAAGATAATGAATCAATTAGTTAATAATAATGAAGAGTCTAATCCAGATGTAACAGATGAAAATTTATCTCTTGATCAAGAGGTTATATCATCATCAGATGAATATATTACAGATGAAGATCTTGATAGTATATTGGGTTCAGACTGGATTAACAACATGGATAATAATCCAGAGATGTATATGTAGATTTAGAAGATGTATATTATGAAAAAATTAGAAATTTACGGGGGAAATATAATAATTTAAGTATAAATAAGTGTAAAGCTCCATAGAGAGGATCACACTTAAAATAAAAAATTACTTTTTCTTAATTAATAATAACAGTATAAATAATCATAAGAAGAATGTTTTACTTTTATGGTAAAAAAATAAATTTTTTTACCATAAAAAGTAAAATTTATATTTACAAAAAATAATCATAATAATATAATGAATTCATGCCTATGAATTTAAATGCATGTGATAAAGAGGGATGAAATGGTTGGAAAAATAAATTGTGAACATAACTGTGCATGCAGGAGAGGGTAAAAATTATACATGTGATTTCTAAAACTCAATGATTCAAAAATGAACTAGCTGAGAAAAGATAGAACAGTAGTATTATTTGTATATGATCAAGAACATTTGAGGACTGCTATATCAGAAAAATTTAATTAGATAATGTAAGCTTAGCCTTACTTGGATCACAAGTAGGATATACTTTACCAAAAGTATATGAGATATGTTAAGCAAAGAATATTCCAGTTGAAGTTATTTTGATGGTGGATTATGGAATGATGAATCGTGAGAAAGTATTAGATTTTGCATTAAATTTAATAAAGTAATAGATAAATATGCTTATTTTAGAATTGGCGTATTCAAATTATTTTTATTCTATTAAAATTTATAAATTATTGTCGATTATATAATACACTATAATATAAAGTTTTAGGGGGAAAAATTATGGCACTTAGTAAAGAGTTTTTATGGGGTGGAGCGGTAGCTGCACATCAAATAGAAGGTGGATGGAATGAAGATGGGAAAGGGCCTAGTACAGCAGATGTTATGACAGCAGGCGCACATGGAGTTCCAAGAGAAATTACAGATGGAGTTATTGAAGGATTAAACTATCCAAATCATGAAGCAATTGATTTTTATCATAGATATAAGGAAGATATAGCATTATTTGTAGAAATGGGATTTAAATGTTTTAGAACATCAATAGCATGGTCAAGAATTTTTCCAAATGGTGATGAATTAGAACCAAATGAAGAAGGATTAAAGTTTTATGATGATATGTTTGATGAATTAATTAAAAATGGAATTGAACCAGTTATAACTTTATCTCATTTTGAGATACCATATTACATATGCAAAAATTATGGTGGATGGAGAAATCGTAAAGTTATTGACATGTTTGTAAAATTTGCTACAACTGTTATGGAAAGATACAAAAATAAAGTAAAGTATTGGATGACATTTAATGAGATAAATAACCAAGCTGAAACAGAAGTTGATTTATTTGCTTGGACTTGTTCTGGAGTAAGATTTGCAGAAGGAGAAAATAGAGTTGAAGTAACATATCAAGCTGTTCACCATGAATTGGTTGCAAGTGCATTGGTAGTAAAAAAAGGTCATGAAATAAATCCAGATTTTAAGATAGGATGTATGCTTGCATATGTTCCGGTATATCCATATTCTTGTAATCCGGATGATATGATGCTTTCAGTTGAAGCAATGCATGAAAGGTATTTATATGGAGATGTTCATTGCAGAGGTTATTATCCAAGTTATGCTCTTAAAAAATGGCAAAGAGATGGAATTAATATAAAAATGGAACCAGAAGATGCAGAAATATTAAGAGAAGGTTGTGTTGATTATATAGGATTTAGTTACTATATGTCAGCTGCAGTTAAAAGTGAAAATGATGTAGAAGATGGTGATGGATTAGCTGGATATTCTAAGGCTGTAAAAAATCCATATGTAAAAGCTTCAGATTGGGGATGGCAGATTGATCCTGTTGGATTAAGATATGGACTTAATTCGTTATATGAAAGATACCAAAAACCATTATTCATAGTTGAAAATGGTTTTGGAGCTATAGATGTAAAAGAAGAAGATGGAACATGTAACGATGATTATAGAATAGAATTTTTAAAAGAACATATTATAGAAATGAAAAAGGCTGTTGAACTTGATGGTGTTGATCTAATGGGATACACACCATGGGGTTGTATTGATTTAGTTTCTTTTGGAACAGGAGAAATGAAAAAACGTTATGGTTTTATTTATGTTGATAAAGATAATGATGGGAATGGAACTTTAAATAGAAGTAAGAAGAAATCATTTGATTGGTATAAAAAAGTTATTGCGAGTAACGGTGAAGAGTTATAAGCAAAAAAAGTTAAATCACTACATCAAATTGATTACTAAAATTTGATGTAGTTTTTAATTTCAAAAATTTAAATGGTAGAATAAATGATTATTTTATTTTAAGTTATATAGATTTTTTATAATTCAAGTTATAGAACTAAAACAATATAAAAAAATATATAATAAATATATTCAAGAAAAACCTTTACAAAATAGAACTCAGGATATATAATCAAATTGTAAATGGTTACTAATATAAAAAAGAAAATAAAAACCGGTTTCGAAAGTTGTACATGCTGTAAGGCTTTTATTTTTTAAAAACTTCGAAACCCATTTCGAAAATGATTTTTTTTAAATATTATCGAAACTGGTTTCGAAAAATGCAATAAAAATAATGTAGTTAATTTTAACTATATATATTTTTAAATAAATAATTAAAATAGGGGGAAACAAATATGAGAATTAAAAAATTAATATCATTAGTTATGACAGGTATGCTAGCAATTTCATTTGTTGCATGTGGGTCAGGCTCATCAAGAGACTCAGAAGGAGCAGCTAATAAAGATGGGAAAATAGTAGTATGGACATTATCAGATGACTTAAAGCAATTTGCAGATTATTACAAAGAAAAAAATCCAGGAAAAGAAGTTGAAGTTACAGTTATAGCACCAGCTGATTACCCAACAAAGGTTACTACAGCACTTAGAGGTAAAGCGAATGTTCCGGATGTTATAGTTGGAGAGCCTCAAATGATTCCAAACTTTATGGAAGCAGGTTTCTTTGAAGATTTAAGCCAAGCTCCATATAATGCTGAAGAATATAAGGATAAGATTGTAGATTATGTGTTCCAAGCTGGTAAAGATGAAAACGGTATAGTTAGAGCATTAAGCTATCAAGTTACTCCGGGAGGAATTACTTATCGTAGAGATATAGCTAAAGATGTATGGGGAAATGATGATCCAGAATTTATTGCTGAAAAATTTAAAGACGTAAAAACAATAATAGAAACAGCAAAAGAATTAAAAGATAAGGGATATAGAATTTTTTCTGATACAGGAAATCTAAGATGGTTCGTTTATGGAAATGATCCTCAACCATGGGTTAAAGACGGAAAGTTAATGATGACAGAAGATAGATTAAATTATGTAGATGCAGCAGTTGATTTATATCAACAAAAATTAGTTGCTTTTGCTCCAGAATGGTCAGCAGCATGGTATGCATCAATGAATGGTCCAATTCCATTGGATGCCGATTGGCAAGAATTAAAAGATGTAGATCCAAGTACAGCGCAAACAGAAGTATTCTCATATGCATTACCAACATGGGGAACTTTAATAATTAGAGACAATGGTCAAAATAACATTGGTAAATTTGGTGTTACTACAGGTCCTAATTCATATTTCTCTGGTGGAACATTTATGGGAATAAGTTCTTATAGCAAAAATAAAGAAGCAGCTTGGGATTTTCTTAAATTCTGTACTCTAAATGAAGATACAGCAAATTGGTGGATTGAAAAGTCTAAGGGAGATGTTGTTTCATATATCCCAGCTTTAGAATCACATAAAGATATGGAAAATGAAGCTTTAGGTGGACAAAAGTCTTATGCATTTTGGTTAGAAGAAGCTAATAAGATAGATTATTCATTAGTTACTAAATATGATGATCAAATAGGAAAGTTCTTTGGACAAGCAATTGAATCAATTCAAAAAGGTGAAATGTCAAAAGAAGATGCTTTAAAAGATTTTTATAAGAACATTTCAACTGTTTATCCAGAAATTGAAGTACCTAAATAATGTAAACAAGGTGAAGTATATCTTCACCTTTAAATAAAAATTATATAAAAAATTTTGTTAGAGGTGAGGAGTTTGAATATACAAGCAAATATTTCTAGTGAGAAAAGCACAAAGATTAGGAAGAGAAAGAAAAGTATAAATGATGTTAATAGATGGGGATATGTGTTTATACTTCCGTTCATTATTGTATTTTTGATATTTAGTATTTATCCGATTTTTAAAACACTATATTTAAGTTTTACAAATTTTAATGGATTTGCAGATGCAAAGTTTATTGGGTTAGAAAATTATAGTCGTGTTATAAAGGATCCTTTGTTTTGGACAGCATTTAAGAATACACTAAAAATTTGGAGTATTAATGTTATATTACAATTTGGATTAGCATTTTTATTAACTATTATATTTAGCGACATAAAATATAAAGTTAAAGGCCTTAGTATTTTTAGAGCATTATTTTATTTACCGAATCTAATTGCCGCAACATCAGTAGCATTTCTATTTAAGGCATTATTAGATTGGCAATTTGGAACATTAAATCAATTATTAGTTAAATTTGGACTTATTAATTCTAAAATAAATTGGCTTGGACAGCCGGGTACAGCAATTATAGTTGTTGCAGTTATTGGAGCTTGGATGTGGTTTGGAAATACATTTATAGTACTTATGGCAGGGGTCCAGGGTATATCAAAAGATTATTTTGAAGCAGCAACAATAGATGGAGCTGGAAGATGGACAACATTTGGAAAGATAACTCTACCACTTTTAAAGCCAATATTATTTTATTCAGCAATAACTTCACTTATTGGTGGTCTTCAAATATTTGATATTCCATTTTTAATTACAGATGGACTTGGAGCACCAGGTGGAGCATTAAACACAGTGGTTATGTATTTATATAATACGGCATTTAAATATAACAATATAGGATATGCAGCTGCTATTGCTTATGCTTTATTCTTTATAATAGCAATATTCTCAGCATTCACATTTAAATCAATGTATGGTTCAAATAAAAATAAGGAGGCAAGATGATGTTTACAAAGGTTAAAAAAAGCATTATATATATAGCACTAATTATTTTGAGCATTGTATGCTTGTGCCCATTTTTGATAATGCTCGTAAATTCAACACGAAGCAGTCAAGAAATTATAAGTTCATTTTCATTAGTTCCAGGAAGTTCTTTGCAAAGTAACTGGAAAATAATGAGTGACTATTTCAATATATTTAAAGGTCTTGGAAATAGTTTATTTATAGCAGTGTGTGTAACAGCCTTAAGTGGATACTTTTCAGCTTTAACAGCTTATGGATTAGCCGTTTATAATTTCAAGGGAAGAAATGCTTTATTTACAACGATACTTGTACTTATGATGGTACCTGCACAACTTGGTTTATTAGGTTTTTATGACTTAGTTAATGGACTTGGATTAATGGATAGCTATATACCATTAATAATACCTGCAATAGCAAGTCCGTTTATTGTTTTCTTCCTAAGACAATATTTAGTTTCAGTGCTTCCAATGTCAATAATTGAGGCTGCTAGAATGGATGGAGCAAGTGAGATTGCAACATTCCATAAAATTGGATTACCAATAATGATGCCAGGTATTGCAACAATGTCAATAGGAACATTTATTGGATCTTGGAATAATTATTTGATGCCATTAGTATTGCTTATTTCACCTGATAAGTTTACTTTACCAGTAATGATGGGATCTTTAAGTGCATCTAAGGATATAACAGCAAATATGGGGGCAACATATGTATCAGTCGCGGTCTCAGTTTTACCAGTAATGATAGCATTCTGTTTCTTCTCAAAATATATAATTAGCAGTATATCAGCAGGTGGAGTGAAAGAATAAATTTATACTTTGAAAAGATTTTTTATGAAGTATTAGAAAAGGAATATTATGAAAATCAAATAAAGTAAGAGGTGTTTTATGAATACAAAAAATATAATAAAAGATGATTATATAGATGAACTAGGATTTTATACAATAGAAGATTATGATAAAAAACATTCTTTTTCTAGCTTTCTAGCAGGTATAGCAGGAGTAGAAGGAATACCAATGTGGTCATTTTATGTTAATAGAGGGCAAGCTATAAGTAGTATTGGTATAAGAGATAAGGATAATTGCATAATGGAATTTTTTCCAGCAAATGAAGCCTATAAAATGGTTTATACAAATGGATTTAGAACATTCATAAAAATAAAAAACGATAAAAATGAAAAGATAATTGAGCCTTTTTCAGTTGATAGAGAGAATAATACAAGTAGAAAGTTAAAGATTAAAAATAATGAATTAAAATTGATTGAAATTAATAAAAAACTTAACATAAAAACAATAGTGACATATTTTACTATACCAAATGAAAAATTTGCAGCGTTAGGAAGAAAAGTTGAAATAGTAAATGAATCACATGAAACTATTAAAGTTGAAGTTTTAGACGGTTTAACATCAGTATTACCATATGGTTCAAAAAATATAGAATATAAAGAAATAGGTAATACATTAAGAAGCTGGATGCAAGGTGAAATTAATGAAAATAATACTGCAATATACAAAGTAAGATCATCAACAGGTGATTCAACAAAAATGGATGAAATAAATAATGGATATTTTTATTTAGCTTTTGATAAAGAAGAAAAGCCATTAGATCTTATAGTAGATCCAGAAAATATATTTGGATATGATACTTCATTAAAAGAGCCAATAGAATTTTATAAAAAGAGTGTTGATAAGATAAGAGAAAAAAATATTAGTTACAATAAAGTTCCATGTGCATTTACTGGTTCTAGTAAAATATTAAAAGCTAAGGAAGCCATAGAAATATATAGTTATATAGGATATATGAATTCTATCGATGAGATATATGAATCACAAGATAAATTAACAGATATAAATTACTTTGAAAACAAAATTGGAGAAAATAATGAAATTATAAATGAGATTAGTAAGTGTGTAGAGACAGTAAGTGCTTATCCATTATTTGATGAATATATAAAACAGTGCTATATAGATAATGTATTAAGAGGGGGATATCCTTTAGAAATAGGAAATAAAGTTTATTATGTATATTCAAGAAAACATGGAGATTTAGAAAGAGACTATAATTTTTTTAGCATAGAACCAAATTACTATTCCCAAGGGAACGGAAATTTTAGGGATGTAAATCAAAATAGAAGAATGGATGTAGATATTCACCCATTTACAGAAAGAGAAAATATAAAGATTTTTAACGAATTAATACAACTAGATGGATACAATCCTTTGGTTATTAAGGGAAAAAAATTCTATATAGAAGATGAAAATAAGCAAGAAGTATTAGAAATTATAAGTAAATACAGATGCAAATTAGAGAAAATAATAGAAAAGAAATTTAGTGTGGGAGAATTATATTCTGAATTAACAAAAATTAATGGTTTGGAACATGAGGAAAGAAAATCTTTATTAGAAAAAATAATAAAGATTGCTAGAGAAGAAACAGAAGCAGATTTTGGAGAAGGCTTTTGGATTGATCACTGGACATATAACTTAGATTTAATTGAAGAATATTTGAATATATATCCAGATAGAATAAAAGATCTTTTAGTTGGTGATAAAGAATATAAATTTTATAATTCGCCAGAATATGTACTTCCAAGAAGAGAAAAGTATGAATTAGACAATGATAAAGTAAGACAATATATATGCTTAGGTAAAAAAGAACCTACAAAGCAATGGGTTTACGATGAGAATGGGACCTTGTATAAAGTTAACCTTTATACAAAACTATTCATGTTAGCTGGAATAAAATTCATGACATTAGATAATATGGGATTTGGTATTGAAATGGAAGCAGGAAAACCTGGCTGGAATGATGCTATGAATGGGCTTCCAGGATTACTAGGCTCTAGTTTTGCAGAGACAGCAGAACTAAAAAGGTTATTATTGTTCATAAAAGAAAATCTAAATATTATAGATGAAGATTTAGAGATGCCAGTTGAATTTTTCGATGCAATTAATGAGGTGAATAAGCTGTTAATTGCACATTTAAAGAATGACTTAGATCAGTTTAATTACTGGGATAAAGTATCAACTGTAAGAGAGAACTATAGAGAGAAAACAATGTATACAGTTAGTGGAAAAAATAAATCAATTAATAAAGATAAAATAGATGATTTAATTGAAAGAATGCTTTGTAAAATTGATTTAGGAATTGAAGAAATAAAAAGAATGAATGATGAAAAAATTCCTACATTTATAGAATACGAAGTTGAAGAATATGAAGTAAATGATAGGAAAGAAATTAAACCTATTAGTTTTAAAGTGAGATTTTTACCAATGTTTTTAGAAGGAGTAGCTAGATATTTAAAAACAGAATTAGATGAAGGTGAAAAATTACAAGTATATGACACAATAAGATACAGTGATGTTTATGATAATAAACTAAAAATGTACAAGACGTCAGAGTCATTAGAAAATGTTTCGTTTGAGATTGGTAGAGCAAGAACATTTACAGCCGGATGGCTTGAAAGAGAATCAATATTTATGCATATGGAATTTAAATATGTATTAGAGCTTATAAAAAATGGATTGTATGAAGAATTTTTTGAGGATATTAAAAATGTAATGCCACCTTTCATGAATCCAGAGGTATATGGACGAAGTATATTAGAAAATTCATCATTTATTGCAAGTAGTAGTAACCCTGATCCCAAGAATCATGGCAGAGGATTTGTGGCAAGATTAAGTGGTACAACAGTAGAGATGCTTAATATATGGAAAATAATGATGGTAGGAATGAAGTTATTTACTTATGAAAATAATATTCTGAAATTTAAATTAAATCCAATACTAAATAAGGATTTCTTTAAAAGTAATATTTTAACAACAACATTACTTGGAAGCATAAAACTTACTTACATCAATAAGAACGATAAAAATACTTATGGAGAAAATAAGGGAACTATAAAAGAATTAAAGATAGTAGACTTAGATGGCAGCATAAAAGTAATTAATGGTAGCGAAGTATGTGGAGAATATGCTGAAAAGATTAGGGGAAGACAAGTAAAAGAAATAGAAGCTATAATTTTATAAACAAGGAGGATCAATATGAAAAAGTATAATGTATATTTAACGCACAAAGAGGAACAGGAAAAAATAAAAAAATATAATTTAGAGGAAATGCTAATAAAAGATATAAAATCGTCATCTAACAGTGTTAAAGTAAATACTAAGACTAAGTATCAAAAAATACTTGGTTTTGGAGGTGCACTTACAGAAGCAAGTGCTTATACATTATCAAAACTTGATGAAAAAACCAAAAAGGAAGTTCTAAATTCATATTATGATAGTGGAGAAGGAATAGGATATAAATTCGCAAGACTTCATATAAATAGCTGTGATTTCTCATTGGGAAATTATACTTATGTAGAAGAAAAGGATATGACATTAGAGACTTTCTCTTTAGATAGAGATGAAAAATATGTATTACCATTAGTTAGAGAAGTTAAAGAGATAAGTAATAATAATTTAAGTATTTTAGCAAGTCCGTGGAGTCCTCCTGCATATATGAAAACAAATGGAGAAATGAATAATGGGGGAAAGCTTAAGCCAGAGTTTATGCAATTATGGGCAGATTACTATGTTAAATATATAGAAAAAATGAAAGAAAAAAATATAGATATATGGGCTGTAACAGTTCAAAATGAACCAGCAGCAATACAAGTCTGGGATTCCTGTGAGTATACTGCAGAAGAAGAACGAGACTTTGTTAAAAATTATTTAGGACCAACATTTCATAAAAACAACTTACAAGATAAAAAGATAATAATATGGGATCATAACAGAGATATCGCTTATGAAAGAGCAAAAATTGTACTTGAAGATAAAGAAGCTTCGAAATATATATATGGGACAGGTATACACTGGTATATGTCAGAAGAGTTTTCTAACTTATCAAAAATACATGATGAATTTCCTGATAAACATATAATTTTTACAGAAGGATGTCAAGAAGGTGGAGTTCATTTAGGCTCATGGGATACTGGAGAAAGATATGGAAGAAATATAATCGGAGATTTAAATAATTATACAGAAGCATGGATTGATTGGAATATAGTACTTGATGAGACTGGTGGTCCAAATCATGTCGGAAATTTCTGTGATGCACCAATAATAGTAGATACAAAAGAAAAAGAAGTATATTATAATAGTTCATTCTATTATATAGCACATTTTAGTAAGTTTATAAAGCCTAATGCAGTTAGAGTTGAAAGCAATGTTAGTGGTGAAAAATTATATGCATTAAGCTGTATTAATGAAGATAATACTTTATGTATTGTTATAATGAATGAAAATGATGAAAACAAAATAGTGAGTATAAATATAGATGATGAAGTTTATAACATAGAATTAAAAGCACATTCTATATATACATTTGTGGAAAATAAATAGCAAAAATGTCATGTAGTGCTTTTTTTATAAATTCTGTATAATTAGAATTAATAGATACTTTAGAAAAGAAAGGATGAGATATTGTGAGCACAATATATGAAATAGCAAAAATAGCAGGTGTTTCACCAACAACAGTATCCAAAGTAATAAATAATTATCCTGATGTAAGCGATAAAACTAGAGCAAAAATAAAAAAGATACTTGAAGAAGAAAACTTTCTTCCGAATTCTCAAGCTCAGTTTTTGTCAACTAAAAAAACGTGGACATTAGGTATTGTATATTTTGAAGACTTAGGAGTTGGACTTAATCACCCTTTCTTTTCAGGCGTAATAGAAGCCTTTAAGAGACAGTCAGATAAGTATGGATATTCATTATTATTTGGATCTAAAAATGATAGACTTAAAAATGATACTTTTTTGGAATATTTCAAATATAGATGTGTTGATGGAATTGCTATAATCTGTACTGATCCTAATGATAAAGAAACCCTTGAGTTAATAGAAAGTGATTTTCCAATTGTAGTAATAGACATGTTTAATAAAAATACATCGACTGTGACTTCGGATAATGTACAGGGATGTAGTTTAGCTTTAAATTATTTATATAAGTTAGGACATAGAAAGATTGCACATATTCAAGGTGTTGCACAAGCAGATAACTGGCCTAGTAGTATAAGGAAGAAGACATATATAGAAGTTATGAAAAAACTAAATTTGGATATACCAGAAGGATATATTGTAGATGGAGTAAACTTTGATGTTAGTGGTGGATATGATGCAATGAAGGAATTACTATCGCTTAAGGATAGACCAACAGCTGTATTTGCATCAGGAGATAAATTAGCAATAGGAGCTGTTGATGCTATAAAAGATGCTGGTCTTAGAGTTCCGGAAGATATATCGGTAATAGGGTTTGATAATATTGAAATAGCAAAATATGTTACACCAAAGTTAACAACAATAAGACAGAATTGTCAAGAAATTGGAAAGGCTGCTGTAGACATATTGATAGAGCAGATAAATAAAAAAGAAAAATTAAAAATAAATAAGGTAATTCCAGTTGAACTAATTGAAAGAGAGTCCTGTAGAAAAATAGATTAATTATTTAAGAAGGTGGAATTGTGAACAAATATAAATTTATAGATAATCAAGGAACATTTTTATTGGAAAATCCAGAGATTAATAGCTATATGTATTTTCCAATAGCAAATGAATGTGGAGTCATGTCAAGTTTTACACCAACTCTAAATGGTGATTGCAAGATGAGTCAAAATACATTTTTACTTGCACCTGTAAGTGCAGAAGAATTACACAATAATAAATCATCAAGAAATTTCTGGATATATATTGAAGGGTATGGAGCATGGTCTGTAACAGGTGCATCAGGTAAACAAAAATATGAGGTATTTGATAAAAACAAGGAAAATACAAAACTCGAAGCCGGAATAATGTGGTATAAAATTACTAGAGAATCTCAAAATATAGGAATAAAGAGTGAGGTTACATCATTTGTTCCTAGTAATAACAAAAAAGTTGAACTTATGAAAGTTACAATTACCAACATAAGTAATGAAGGGAAAAAAATAACGCCAACAGCAGCAATACCATTTTATGCTCGCTCTGCAGATAATGTTAGAGATCATAAACATGTAACTTCATTATTGCATAGAATAGAAACAACAGATTATGGAGTAATAGTTAATCCGACATTAACATTTGATGAGAGAGGTCATAAGAAGAATACTATAGTTTATGGTATTGTTTCGGCGGAGGATGATGGAAAAAACCAATTGGATTTTGTCCTTTAGTAGAAGACTATATAGGGGAAGGTGGTTCTTTTGAGGCACCAGAAACTATAATAATAAACAAAAAATTTGATGTGAACTCTAATGGAAAGTTTGAAGGATATGAAGCAATTGGAGCTATAAGGTTCAATGATATAATAATCGAGCCAGGCCAATCAAAGACATATATAGTAGTCATGGCATTTGGAGAATCTAAAAGGGATATAGAAAGTATTTCAAATGATGTCTTGAAAGAAACCGATTTCGATAGTTTGTTAGAAGAGACTAAATTATATTGGAATAATAAAATAAACATATCATATAAAACCAAAGATTCTGAATTTGATAACTGGATGTATTGGGTTAATTTTCAGCCAATGCTTAGAAGGATATATGGGTGTTCTTTCTTGCCTCATCACGATTATGGAAAAGGCGGAAGAGGATGGAGAGATTTATGGCAGGATTGTCTTGCACTTTTAGCTATGGATCCAGAGAATGTAAGACAGATGTTGTTAGATAATTTTGGAGGGATACGTTTTGATGGAACAAATGCTACTATAATAGGAAATAAGCAGGGAGAATTTATAGCTGATAGAAATAACATTACTCGTGTATGGATGGATCATGGTGCATGGCCATTTTTAACAACAAAGCTCTATATAGAACAAAGTGGTGATATTGAGTTTCTATTAGAAAAGCAACTTTATTTTAAAGATCTTCAGGTTATAAGAGGCGAAGAAAAAGATAATCTATGGAATTTAGAACAAGTAAACAATCAATTAACAGAAGACGGAGAGACATATGAAGGAAATATTCTTGAGCATTTATTAATTCAGCATTTAACGGCGTTTTATGATGTAGGGGAACATAATGTTTTAAAGCTTCATGGAGCAGATTGGAATGATGCATTAGATATGGCAAGTGAAAGGGGAGAAAGTGTAGCATTTTCAGCATTATATGCAGAAAATCTTGAGGATATCGCAGAGTTGTTAAAAGTAATAAAAGATAAAATGAATATAAAAAATATTCAATTAGCTGAAGAAATTCAGATTCTTTTAAATGTAAATACAGTTGAATATAATTCTGTAGATAAAAAACTTAAAGTATTAAAAAAATATTGCGAAAAATGTAAACATTCAATAACTGGAAAAGTTATTGAAATAGATTGTGATACATTGATAGAAGACATTAAGGGAAAAGCAAAATGGCTTAAAGAGCATATACGAAAAAATGAGTGGATTTCAAATGAAGAAGAATTTAGCTGGTTTAATGGATATTATGATAATAATGGAAGAAGAGTTGAAGGTGGAACTGGAAATGAAACTCGTATGATGCTTACAGGACAAGTATTCACAATAATGAGCAATACTGCAAATGAAGAGCAGGTAAGAAGCATAATAAAAGCATGTGATAATTATTTGTATGATGAGTCTGTAGGGGGATATAAGCTAAATACGGACTTTAATGAAGTTAAAACAGATCTTGGGAGAATGTTTGGATTTGCATATGGTCATAAAGAAAATGGTGCAGTATTCAGCCATATGGCAATAATGTATGCTAATGCTCTATATAAAAGAGGATTTGTAGAGGAGGGCTTTAAGGTTATTGATTCTCTTTACAGCCATTGTAATAAATTTGAAATAAGCAGAATATATCCTGGAGTACCAGAGTATATAAATTCTAGAGGAAGAGGTATGTATCACTATTTAACTGGTTCTGCTAGTTGGTTGATATTAACTGTATTGGCTGAGATGTTTGGAGTAAAGGGAGATATGGGAGATTTAAAGCTTGAACCTAAACTTCTTTTAAAGCAATTTGATGAAAATTATAAGGCAGCAATAAATATGACTTTTGCAGAAAGAAGAGTTCATATTGAATATATTAATGAAGCTTCAAAAGAATTTAATGAATACAGTATTAAAGAAATTTATTTAGATAATAATAAATATAATTCTGAAAACTATTCGGTTATATATAAAAAGGATATTATTTTACTTGATGAAGGAAAGACTCACAATATTAAAGTTATATTAGAATAATTTTTATATGAAAATATCATAGAATATGAAGATGCTATGTTAGATGTCTAATTTCAAAAGTCAGAGGGAGGTCCTATGAGAGATCTTATAAATATTAAGGGGATAAGAAATTTACCTATTAAAAAGAAATTGATAAAGTCTTTTTTAATAATAGTAATTATAGGAGCTTTAACATCATGTTTGAGTATAATATTTCTACAAAAAATAAACAATAATTACCAGTATGCAATTAATGAGTATGGTTTTTCTCAAGGTGAAATTGGAAAACTGGGCATAAGAGTAGAACATTCATATTCTATGATTAAGGAAATTATAATCATAGGAAGCCAAGATTCTATAGATCAGAAGAGAATAACTTCAATGCAGGAAGATATACAGAAGTGTGATGATGATATTAAAGAATTATTATCTCTAATAGAAAAGACAAATAAAGAACTTGAAGAAAAGGAAACTTTTAATAATATAAAAGATGATATACAGGAGTATGAAAAAGTCAAACAAAGAATTATAGATTTAGGATTAGAAAGAAAAAGTGATCAAGCTGCTGAGTTGTTAAGATTACAAGGGAATCCTTCAATGGATTTGCTTACAGTAGATATTTCAAAGCTATTGGATACAAAGATTGATCAATGTAATAATTTAGTGACTAAATTAAATATTTTAAGAACCATTTTTATAGGGATTATTATAGTATCAATAGGTATATCAGTATTATTTGCATTGCAGTTATCAAGATATATATCAGATATAATAGGTAATCCCATAGAAAAGATGAATATTATAGCTAAAAAGTTAGCTAATGGAGAGTTGAATGTTGATTTAGAAATAGATTCTAATGATGAGATTGGAGAGTTAGTATCTTCATTTTCGGTTATGATAACTACTCTTAAAGGATACATTAGTGAGATTTCAGAAGTATTAGGAGATATTTCTTTAGGAAAATTTAATTGTAAAATAGAACAAGAATATAAAGGAGAATTTATTCAAATAAGAAGCTCATTAGAGAATATTTTAAAATCATTAACACATGTATTTTCAGAATTTAAACAGTCAGCAATTGAAATAACAGAAAATTCAAAACAAGTTTCTGATATAGCAGAAGTATTATATAAAGGAAGCCTTGAACAGACTAGTGTAGTTAATGAATTATCAGTGTCTATTAATAAAATAAATGGACAAGTAAAGAAAAATACCGAAGATGCTACAAATGTTAATGATGTAACTAATTATTTAGTTGAAAATATAGGAAAGAGCAACAATCAAATGAACACTCTATTAAATGCTATGAATGAAATTGAAAGCTCATCAAAAAACATTATAAATATTATGCAAACAATTGATGAGATTTCAGAACAAACTAATCTACTTGCATTAAATGCATCTATAGAAGCTGCTAGGGCAGGCGAAGCAGGAAAAAGTTTTTCTATTGTAGCTAATGAGGTAAGAAATTTAGCAGATCAAAGCTCAAATGCTGCTAAAAGTACAAAGAAAATAATAAATGATTCAATGATAGCCATATATAATGGAAAGTCATTAGTAATTAATGCAGCTAATACATTGACAGAATGTGTTAAACAGTCAGATGTTACAATAAATTTAATAAATGATATAACGGTGGCATCAAATGAACAAGCACTTGCTATTGAAAGTATTGATAAAGGAATAGCTCAGATTGTAGAAGTTATAAATGAAAATTCAAAAGTATCAGAAAAGAGTGCAGAATCTAGTGAGCATTTAAAAACACAATCAATTGTTTTGGATGAAATGATTAATAAATTTAGAAAGTAAGATGGTTATAGATATACACATATAGTATGTGATATAATGAATATTATATCATATACTATTTGTTTGGAAGAGGGAGAATAAATGCAGCCTAAGTATGAATTTGTTGCTAAGACATTAGAGAAGGAAATTATAGAAAGAAAATATAATGATGATAAAAAGTTGCCAACAGAAGAAGAATTGATGAAAGTATTTCAAGTAAGTAAAAATACTATAAGAAAAGCTATAGATGTTTTAGTTAGCAATGGATATGTCTATAGAGTACAAGGTAGTGGTGTATTCTTAAGAGATTTTTTTTATAATGGCTTTGTAAATGTTATGAATATGACAGGACTAACAAAAAACTTTTCTGCAGACAAAATAGCAACAAAAGTTATTGAACTATCTTTAATTGATCCAACTGAAAAAATAATTGAAAAATTAAATTGTTCGCCAGAAACTAAAATTTATTATGTAAAACGTATTAGATACTTAGATGGGGAGCCAATAGAAATTGAAGAATCATATTATAATAAAGATGTTATATGTTATTTGAATAATGAAATATGTTTGGGATCCATTTTTAAATATATTACAGAAGATTTAAAGCTCAATATTGGTTTTGCTAATAGAGTAATAAGTACTGAGAAGTTAAGTAAAGAAGATGCAGAATTTCTAAATTTAGAAGAAAATGATCCAAGTTTAAATTTAGAGAATGTGGTATATTTAAGTAATGGAAAGGCATTTGATTATTCAATAGAAAAATATAATTACTTAAAAATAAAATTATATAATATTAACTAAAATAAAATCTGATATACGATAAAAAATAATTTTTGTCATATATCAGATTTTTGTTGATTATTCCCATCCTGTACAAACATCAATCCAATCAATACTATTTGACATTTCAAAAAGCTCATTACAAGTAAGTTTTATGGCTGAATTAGGACTTCCGCACGCAGGATATACTGCTTCAAATCGTTTTAATGAAATATCGGTATATACTTTAACATTAGATGGATTATCAAACGGGCATACACCACCAACAGGGTGACCTGTATATGTAGAAACTTCTTCAAAGGAAAGCATTTTGGGTTTGAATCCAAAAGTTTTCTTAAATTTTGAATTATTTACTTTGCCATCCCCGGCAGTAACAATTAATATGCACCCATCTTCATCTTTGAATGATAAGGATTTAGCAATCCTAGCAGGTTCTGTAGATAAAGCCTCAGCAGCTAACTCTACGGTCGCACAATGTCGTCAACTTAAGTAATTTGTAAATATAAATCACGATTATTTTTAGATGA
>ERZ810019.59-NODE-59-length-42439-cov-8.35582_pt1 | contig 42439 bp, 28 predicted proteins | sample MGYA00520494_ERZ810019 | MGnify/ENA primary metagenome ERZ810019 (study PRJEB31588, sample SAMN03398862) | human gut metagenome | study: EMG produced TPA metagenomics assembly of the PRJNA231909 data set (A prospective, longitudinal analysis of the... | reverse complement strand
CAAGCAGAAGACGGCATACGAGATAGATGTAAACGGAAATGTTTATAGATTAGATGGCGGATATGTTTACAAATTCGATAACACTGATGACTGGGATAAGCTATATAAAGTAGACGGATCTATGGAAGAATTAAGTGTTTATGATTCAAACAACATGGTTCTTTGGAATGAAGATGATGAAGTTTACTCAATAATCACTGGAAAATCTGCTACAGATGAAGAAGATAAAGAAGAAGAAACTACTACTTCAACAGGTTGGGTTCAAAATGCTGATGGAACTTGGAACTACTTAAATGCTGAAGGAAACAAAGTAACTGGTTGGTTACAAAGCCCAGCTTCAGGATTATGGTACTACATGGATGCTAACGGTGTTATGATGTCAAACGGATGGATCAACGATAATGGTACTTGGTACTACTTAACTTCAACTGGTGCAATGAAAACTGGTTGGTTAAACGATAGAGGAACTTGGTACTACTTACAAGCTAATGGTGCTATGAAGACTGGTTGGTTAAATGACAACGGTACTTGGTACTACTTAAATGCTTCAGGAGCTATGCTTTCTAACACAACTGTTGGTGGTTATGTTTTAGGTGCTAACGGAGCTTGGATCAAATAGTAATATTTAAAATTAGACGAGGTAAATACCTCGTCTTTTTTGTCGTATTTTAATGAGGATTTTTTTGCTATATGAATTTGATATAAAATAAATTTAATTTAATTTAAAAAAATAATAATTTTTTTAAAAAAGGTACCAAGTTATAGAAAAGCTTTTGTATTATATGATGTATTCAAGCTTAAGAAAATTAATTATAAAAAATTAGTTCATTAAGCAAATATTAAGAAACTACTGATAAATTGATATTAGTAGTTTTGATACAAAAACAAATTTAAAGTAAAAAAACTATTTACAAAATTCGACTCGTGTGTTAGAATCAAAAATGTGGTCGAAAAGTTAATAAAAAACATAATAAGTAATTTATGTAAAAACTATTATGTTCTAATTTTACAAAAGATAATTACACAGGGGGAAAAGAATATGATAAAAAGATTAAACAAAGTAACTTCTCTTTTAGTAGCTGCTGCTGCTGTAAGTTCATTAGTACCAGCAACAGGTGTTATGGCTGCTGATTACAAGAGAGTAGAATCAAAAGACGGAATAATTTATGAAGCAGTTGCTTACAAAGATGGTAACTTCTACATAGATGGTAACTTAAAAGATGGTGAAACTGATGGGGCTTATGTATTAAGCAACGGTAAGTACACTGAAATTGATGATGTTGATACAGGTGCTGACGTTAAAGTATATGGAGACAGATACTTAAACGTTGATAATGGAGATTACTTCTTAGATTTATCAACTGGAAAAGTAACAGACGAAGATTTAGAATCAGATGCAAAAGATGATGTTGCTTTAGCTTTAAGAAAAGCTATAAGAAACAATGCTGATGACAGATATTCTGATCACGCTAAATTAGATGCTGACTCAATTTCAGAATTAAAAGGAAACAAGTTCGCAGAAACTTGGTATGAAACTTCATATAACTTAGCAGATAAAGAAGATGCTATATCTAGAGTTTACACAGATGTAAAAGGAAACTACATAGATGCTGATTATAACTTAGGAAAACTTAAGTTAGAAGTAGGAGCTGATACAACAGCTGAAAGTGTTACATTAACAAACACTGAAGATACAGAAAAACTTAAGAAGAGTGATGCAAAAGTAGGTGCAGAAGTTAAATCTGCAGAAGTAGTAGCTCAAGATGCTAGCTATATCTACAGAATTGCAACTATCCAATTAACTTCAACTAGTGATGTTGTATTTAACACAGTAAATGGTGTTGAAGTAAATTCTGATAACACTATAACAGTTATTCAAAAAATATCTAAAGCACAAGCTTCAGGAGATGTAGATGGAGCTAAATATGCAAAAACTGTAACTACATATGCATTAGAAGCAGATCAAGTAAAATTATTTGAAGATGCTGAAGGTGTTAGTGCATTCGGAAACAAAGTTGTAGTTTACGATGTAACAGGTGAAACTGTAACAGCTCAAACAATTGAATTCAAAACAACAAAAGGAAATTACATTGTTGAAACTAATGATGCAGATGAATTAGAAAATATCTCTGCTTATGATGTAGATGCTAACGGAAACCTTTGGGTATTAAAGAGCGGATTTGTTTACAAATTCAACAATGATGAAGAATTCGTAAAAGCATACAAAGTAGACGGAGCTATGGAAAAATTAAATGTTTACGATGCTGACAACATGGTTGTTTGGAATGAAGATGATGAAGTTTACTCAATCATTTCAGGAAAATCAGCTACAGATGAAGATGGTGCAGACGAAACTGTAAAAGCAGGTTGGGTACAAAATGCTGATGGAACTTGGAGCTACTTCAATAACGATGGAAGCCAAGTTAAAGGACAATGGTTAAACTTAGGTGGAGTTTGGTACTACATCAAAGCTGATGGAATCATGGCTACTGGTTGGTACAAAGATAATGGAACTTGGTACTACTTACAATCAAACGGAGCTATGAAAACTGGTTGGTTAAATGACAACGGAACTTGGTACTACCTACAATCAAACGGAGCTATGAAAACTGGCTGGTTAAATGACAACGGAACTTGGTACTACTTACAATCAAACGGAGCTATGAAGACTGGTTGGTTAAATGATAATGGTACTTGGTACTACTTACAATCAAATGGAGCTATGAAGACTGGTTGGTTAAATGATAACGGAACTTGGTACTACTTACAATCAAACGGAGCAATGGCTAAAAACACTACAATAGATGGTTACAGATTAGGATCTAACGGAGCTTGGATCAGATAATCTATAACATAGATGACATTAGAGTAATGACATAATTGACATTAGAGTAATGACAGAATGATATAATATATATAGCCTTATTGGGATAAATTCCTGATAGGGCTATATTTTTTGCTGAAATTTTCCTATAATCGAGCCTATCATATATTGAATTTCGGTTTTTATCCACTAATCTTTGATTCTACGTCCATTATTTATATTGAGCGCTCATTTCTATAAATTTTAGATTAATTCAAGTTAAAAATTTCACATAAATTTAAGATAATTAAAGTTTACACTAAAATTTTAAAGTGTTAACATAAATACAATGAGAGAAAATATAACTTGTAAATGTGTAAAGGGGGAAGTAAATGAGGAGAAAAATATTGAAAATATTTATATTATTCTTTACACTTGGTCTGACCATTAGTAGTATCCAATATCTTGATGAAAGTGGGTTATTTATTTCTACAGTGTACGCAGATGAAACGGATGAAGTTGATTATTTATTAAAAGATATTTATATAGCTGGTGATTATTCCATTAATTTTAGTCCGGATGTATTTACCTATTCTTTAGATGTTTCGGCATACGATGAAGATATATTATTAAAATTAGAGCCTAAATATCGAAGTGATAAAGTATATCTTAATGGAGTAGAAGTTCTTAAAGAGGACAAGTACAGAATATTTGCAAATTTAGAATATGGGAAAAATATACTTAATATCGATGTTAAGGATTCATATGATGGGACAACTTATAGATATGTGTTGTATGTATATAGAGGTGGATCAGATTATATAACTTTGGATGATATAAATATAGATGATAGAAATATTGGATTCAAGCCTAATAAAAGATTTTATAATATAGAGCTTGATGAAGATGAAGAAATAATTAGATTAAATTGTATTCCTAAAGAAGGAAATTATTCAGTAAAAGTAAACAATACTTTATTGGGTGAAAAAAATACCATAAGATTAAAATTTGATGGCATAAATAAGTATGTAATAAATGTTACATTAATTGATAATGACACAAAAAAAGAAAGTAAGTATGTCTTGAATTTTTATTTGGGAATACCTATATCACCAGATGTTACAGGCTCAATTAATGCTATACTAAAACCTAATCAATGGATACTTGTAAATGGACGATGGAGATATAATGATTATAAAGGGGATTATTTAAGAGACACGTGGTTTTATGATAATCAGTACTGCAAATGGTTTTATTTAAATTCAAGAGGATATATGCATACAGGCTGGCTAGAGTATGATGATGGTAATACATACTATCTAGATAACCATGGAGCTATGCAGACAGGTTGGGTTATTGACAATGGTAAATGGTATTACTTAGATGAAAATGGCGTAATGCGAAAAGGATGGATTAAAGATAAGAATAAGTGGTATTTCCTAGGTAATAAAGGCGAAATGAAAACAGGATGGATGCAGGATAGAGGCACTTGGTACTTTTTAAATAAAGATGGAAGCATGAAAACTGGATGGATCATATATGATGATGAATATTATTATTTAAATAATGATGGAGCTATGCAGACAGGCTGGTTAAGATATAATAATGAATGGTACTATATGGATAATAAAAACGGGGCTATGAAAAATGGTGAGTGGATATTTAATCAAGGTAATTGGTATTATATAAACTATTCAGGAACAATGAGAACTGGCTGGTTATCTAAAGATGATAAATTATATTATCTTAATAGTGATGGAACAATGAATACAGATACTAAAATTATAGATGGTTATATATGTAGATTTAATAAAGATGGTTCAGTAGATGTTGATTAAAAATTATTAAATAATAAAAAATAAAAAGACCCAAAAGAAAACATAAAGTTCTTTTGGGTCTTTTACGAAAAAGTACTAAGAAGAAAAGCAAAATTTGTACTATATAGTGAAAATACATATAAAAAATGATATTATATAAGTAAAGCTTGTCTAAAGGCGAGATTACTTATGATATAAGCAAGGGGAGGACATAGTGTAATGAAAGGTAAAGCAAACGTAAGGAAGGTTATATCATACTTATTAATGTTCGCATTAATATTTTCAACTTTCCAATTTGGGAATATGAGTGCATCTTATGCGGATGATGGAGACTCAACACTTATGCCAGAAGTTGTATTAATGGCAGATAGTAAGGAATTAACTGTAGATTATGTCAATGGAAAGCATATGGTTCAATACATTAATATGGGAACAGAAACTTTTACAATCAAGCCGGATAAAACCTATGATAATGGTGCATGGTCAATAAAAAATGTAATAAGTTCAGATTCAAGTATGGTACAAAAAACTACTGGTAGTGGTGAAAATATATCATATCAATATAATGCGGGAACTGATAAGGCAAACGGATTTACACTAACTATAGAGCTTGAAAAGAAAGATAGTTCAGGAACTGTTGTCGATTCTAAAAAATATGTTGTAAATATGTATTATCAAGTAGATAATACTGTGAAATTTAGCAAGATTATAGTAAGTGATGCAGATAACATTACTGATTATACTAAAGTAGAATATGATTCAATTAATGAAGGTGGGTATTATCAAACATCAGTTGGAAAAGATACCTCAAAAGTAAAGATTGAAGTTTATGATAATGATGGATACATTGTAAGCCAAGGAATTACTTATAATGGTTCATCTAGTAATACTGTTAATGTAACTGGTGGAGATAATCAAATTAAAATTACTATAACAAAGGGATCTATACAAACAATCTATAATTTAGTAGTTACTAAAAGAGGTGAAGCGTTCTTACAATCATTAACTCCGTCAACAGGAACACTATCGCCATCATTTAGTAAGGATGTATATGATTATGATATTACAGTTCCAACAACAGTAGAAAAGATAGCATTTACTCCAGTTTCAGTGGACAACTCTTCAACAATAAAAGTAGATGGCATAGTAGTTAAAAGCGGAAAGAAAAGTCAAGATATTTCTTTAGATGAAGGAATGAATAAAATAGACATAATGGTAACTACTAAAGAAGGTGAAGTTTCAACTTATACTGTTGCGGTAACAAGAACGCCAAAAAATAGAAGTTCATATTTAAGTGCATTAACTTTAAGCAGTGGAACTTTAAATCCAGGTTTTAATAAAGAACTTTTGGAGTATAGTGTAACTGTTGAAAATAGCGTTACTTCAATTTATGTTACTCCAACTGCTGAAGATGCAAATGCAACAATTAAAGTTAATGATAAAAAAGTATCAAGTGGGGTTCCTTCAAAGTACATTAATTTAGATGAAGGAGCAAATAAAATAACAATAAAAGTAACTGATGACAAAGATAATTCTTCTACATATATATTAAACGTAAGTAGAAGGTATGGTAAGGATAATGTAAATTTAAGTTCATTATCTCTTACAGAAGGGAAGCTCTCACCTAAATTTGATCCGGAAACATATGCATATAGTGCAACTGTAGACAGAGGCGTAGATAAGGTAAGAGTTAAGTTTACATGCCAAAATGATAAAGCTAAGATTACTATTAATGGTAAGGAATATGTAAGTGGACAAGAGTCTGATGCTATAAAACTAGATATTGGAGCAAACTTAGTAACAGTTAAAGTTGTTGCAGAAGATAATAAGACAACAACTACTTATAAGATAAGTGTAATTAGAGGCGATATTGAAGGTAAGAATGATTGGATTTTAGTTGCTGGGGAATGGACATTCTATAATGGATATGGTCAACAAGTAAAAAATCAATGGGTTAAATATGACAACAAATGGTATCATCTGGATATAAATGGTCATATGGAAAAAGGCTGGCTAAAAATAGGTGATAAGTGGTATTTCTTAAATGAATATGGAATCATGCAAACAGGCTGGCTATATGAAAAAGGATACTGGTATTATCTATATGGTGATGGATCTATGGCTAGAAATTCATGGATAACTCTAAATGGAAATTGGTATTTATTTAATGATCTTGGAGAAATGCAAACAGGATGGACATTATTCGGAGGAAAATGGTATTTCTTAAATGAAAAAGGAGTTATGCAAAAGGGTTGGATAACTTATGATAAGAACAAGTATTATTTAAATGATGATGGTACTATGAGAAATGGATGGATATTTACAGGAACTACATGGTATTATTTAGATTCTACAGGAAAAATGGTTAGAGGATGGCAGACTATAAATGGTAAGAGATATTATTTTGATGCTAAAGGTGCTATGAAAACAGGAATGATATTCTTAGATGGTAGATGGATAAATTTAAATAATGTATAGTAGAATGGACATAATGTATGTTCATTCAGATTGTTTACAAAATGGTTCAAATGCATAAGCATTTGAACCATTTTATCTTATATTCCCAAGTATCAAATGATATTTTGGTGATTTTTTATTAAAAAGTTAAGTCAAATTATAAAAAGTTATATAAATTTCCAATAATATAATTTTTATGCTATAATATCATGGATGGTTTGCAAATTGAAAAGGAGAGATTTAATGTCAAAAAGTTATAAATGGAAAAGAGTGATGAAAAAGCTAGGAGTTTCTATAGGTGCTTTAAGCATATTTGGAATCTTAATTATGAATTTTTCAAGTTACAAGGCAGAAGCTGCTACAGCGAATAAAGAAATAGTTTGTTCAGCTACAGCTTATGCAGCAGGAACTATGACAGCTAGTGGAATAAAATCAGTTAGGAATGAAAATGGCATTAGCACAGTGGCTGTAGATCCTAGAATGATTCCGTATGGAACATATTTATATATTGAGGATTATGGATATGCTGTTGCAGCAGATACTGGTGTTGCTATTAAAGGTTATAAACTTGATTTGTTTTTTAATAGTTATAGTGAAGCCTGCAACTGGGGGAAAAAGGATGTAAAGGTTATAATTTTAGGTGACTCTACTAATTTATAAATACTTCATGTTGGTTTTAAACTTATTCAAAATAAATATCTTGTATAGATATCTAGATATTTTAAAATTTTAAATTTATTATTGTGCATAAAGTTTTAGTAATTTGACAGAATTTTAAATCATAAATATAATATGTACTAAAACTATTTATAAGGGAGGATAAATTTTGGTAAGCAGATTAAAAGACATTGCTAAACAGATTTTCCACAACAGTAAAATGGTAAAGTATAAAACGATTATAATTGTGATTACTTTTTCAATTATAGTTGCAACTATAATTACAATTGGATGTATGCGAAAGAGAATAACAATTAGTGTAGATGGTAAACAAAAAGTCGTTGTAACATATAAAAATACCGTCAAAGATGTTCTTCAATCAAATAACATAGAATTGTCAAAGAAAGATAAAGTGCAACCATCGTTAGATTCACAACTATCAAATAATGAAAATATAGAGATAAAAAGATCAATTCCGATTACAATTAAAGGAAATGGTAAAACATTCAATATTGACGCTTTGGAAGGATCAGTACTTGAAATGTTAGAATATAATAAGAAAGATTTAAATGCTAATGGAATTGAATTTGACAAAGATATGGATGAAATAACTCCAGCCTTAGACTCTAAATTGGAAAAAAATCAAATTGTTCAAATAGTGAAAGTAAAAAAAAGTATTGTCACTGAAAATGAGCCCATTGCATATGACACGGTAATTGAAGAAAATTCCGATTTGGATGTTAATTATAAAGTAGTCAAATCTGCTGGAATAAATGGTGAAAAGCAAGTGACATACGAGGTAATATATAAAGATGGACAAGAATATTCAAGAACTGAAAAAAGCGCAAAGGTATTGGTGAATCCAAAAAATGAAGTTATTATAAAAGGAACCACTAATTTTTCTGTTAGCAGAGGAGGAATTAGTTCTGGAAGAGTAATTTCATGTTCTGCTACTGCATATAGTGGAGGATGGGGAACATCGTCTGGAAGAAAGCCTGCGCGTGTAGAAGGTGGATTGAGCACAATAGCTGTAGATCCATCAGTTATTCCTATGGGAAGTAAAGTATATGTTGAGGGCTATGGTTATGCTGTTGCAGCAGATACTGGGACAGCAATTAAGGGAAATAAAGTAGATCTTTATTTTAACTCTTATAAAGAGTCGTGTGATTGGGGATTGAAGCAAGTAAATGTAACAATAATTGCTGGTCCTGGGGAATGGTAAAATAAATACTGATTGAAAAAACAGTAAAAAGGATTGTAGGATTAGTGGTAATAGCCTCTTCCTTATGATAGAGACATGAAATAATAAAGATGTCTATCGTAAGGAGGGGCGTTTTTTATTTTTTATCAAATTATAATAAAGTCAAATCTGTGGATAACTTTTGAAAGTAGCAGAGACATATAGTCTGTAAAATATATTTATTTTTTTATTTTAATACAAACTTTTTTAAAATGAATATCGTCTATATAATGGAACTTATTTTTTTGTGGGAAATTAGCAGAACATTAAAGAATAATGATGTGATTTTATGAAAATAAAAAATAATAGACATAAAATGGCAGTTGAATGGTGAGATGGTTAGTATAGCACCTAGCTCAACTGATTAATTTTTTCATAAAATAAAATTAAGAAATAATATGAACTAAGAAATGATGGTAAAATACGCAAAGATTGTTTTTTAATAGCGTATTTAATCTAGTTGTCGATAATCTCAACTAAATTATTGTATAATATGATTAAATTCAACTTATCATGATATATGTGTTGCAAGAATGAAATTATTTAAGATATTCGCTGTTTAAGTAAATATGAGAATATAACAATGTAGAAAATTAATTGAAAAATATATAAATAAAAATTTTGATATATTTATTGACGATAGAGGGATTAAATATTAGTATTGGAAAAACTAATAGGAGGGATATAATTATCATGATAAAAAGAAGGCAGTTACTGATATTTTTAATTATAAGTTATATATCTGCTAGTATATTTAATAAGGTAAATATATTTACTAATGATATTGGTGTTGTACATGCAATGACTGATGATGGACATGTTAATAGGAATTATCTTATAAAATGTGAGCAGATTGATGTCACTGAAGTAGAAAATAAATTGAATGAAGCAGATAAACTTAGGAAATCTCAAGAATATATCAATGATAATGGTGAAATTGATTATAAGAAGTTTTTTAAAAATACTGTTTTCATTGGAGATTCAATAACAGAATATCTGAAAGTAGTTGAAATGTTACCTGAAAATAATGTCTACGCTGAAAAAGGGAAGACAGTTATTGATGTAGACAATGATATTGAGAGGCTTAAATATGCTAATCCAGAAAGAATTATTTTATTATTTGGAATGAATGATGTTATATATTTCCAAAACAAAGAGGATTTTAGAAGTAATTATTTAAAATTAATAGACAAGTTGAAGAAAGTAGTTCCAAATGCAAAAATATATATAGAGTCTCCGACACCAATTCAAGTAAAGGCTGAAAGAAAGAATGATGGATTTACTAATGAAAGATTATCACAATTTAGAGAGATTGCTAAAGAAGTATCTGATGAAACTGATTCAACTTATATAGATTTGACTGGCATTGTTTCAAATAATGATTGTTTTGAAACAGATGGAATACATTTTAAAAGAAATTTTTATGAGCTATTATTTAAAGACTTAACTACCATAATAAATAAGGAGGAGAAAAGCTGATAACTATGAAATTTAAATATAAGATATATTATCGTTTATTAGCAGTTCTGGTTGTTGTTGTATTTGTGGGTTTATATAAAGTTTTGGAAGTTAAAGATATAAATATATCTGAGATCAGAAATGCAATAATTAATTCAACTGATGTAAGTGTTATGGATGAAGATGATGGAACAAAATTAAGGAAACTTTATGGTGTAAATAAGTATGATTTAGATCAATTTATTTATTACGGACCTAAAAGTAATATGGAAGCTAATGAAATACTTATTATAAAACCTAAAAATGATTCAGATACAGAAAAAATTGAAAAGGCTATAACAAATAGAATAAATACACAATCGGATAGTTTTAGAAATTATAATAAAGAGCAGTATGAAATACTATCAAATCATATTTTAGAAAAAAAAGATGGGTATATAATACTATTGATTTCTAAAGATAATGAAAAAATTAAACAATCATTAGATTATGTATTTAAGTAAAGTAAAAGTGTGTTTTTGGAGTGATTATATTTGGTATTTAGTAATTTATTATTTATGTATGTATTTTTCCCATTCACATTAATTATATATTATTTTTCTCCTAGGAAAATGAGAAACTTTGTAATATTGTTAGTGAGTTTACTGTTTTATAGTTGGGGAGAACCTATATATATTAATCTAATGTTGGCTTCAATTTTAATAGGATATATAGGAACAATTTTTATTGATAAATATAAAGAAGATAAAGAGAAATCGAGATGTATATTAGTAACGACAATTGTCATTATTTTAAGTACACTTATATTTTTCAAATATTACGGATTTTTGATAGATAATATTAATTTGATTTTTGGATTAAATTTGAAAATTAGGACATTGCCATTACCATTAGGAATTTCATTTTATACATTTAAACTTATTTCATATGTTGTTGATGTATATACAAGAAAGGTAAAAGTTCAAAAGAATTTTATAAATTTTGCGACCTATGTTTCAATGTTTCCTCAACTGTTATCAGGACCAATAGTTCAATATTCAACTATTGAGAATCAATTGACTAATAGAAAAGAATCAATACAAAAATTTTCTGATGGGGTTGAAAAATTTATAAGTGGTCTTGGAAAAAAAGTTATTATTGCTAATAACATAGGTTTAATTTGGGATCAAGTTATAGGTAATTCTATTTCTGAAATTTCAATTTTGACAGCATGGATTGGAATAATTTCTTTCACCTTTCAGATATATTTTGATTTTAGTGGTTATTCTGATATGGCTATAGGTCTTGGAAAAATGTTTGGATTTGATTTTTATGAAAATTTTAATTATCCATATATATCTAAAAGCATTACTGATTTTTGGAGGAGATGGCACATATCTTTAGGCACTTGGTTCAAGGATTATATATATATTCCTTTAGGAGGAAATAGGACTGGCAAGGCAAAACAAATCAGGAATATATTTATAGTTTGGCTAATAACAGGACTTTGGCATGGTGCTAGTTGGAATTATATAATATGGGGGTTATACTTTGGAATAATTTTATTTATAGAAAAGAGTGGCTTTCTTAAAATATTAAAAAAACTTCCGGGATTAATAAGAAATATCTATACAATGTTTTTAGTAATAATAGGCTGGGTATTTTTTGAATTTACTAATGTAAAAGATGCATTTACATATATCAGAGCCATGTTTGGTGCAAATACGACAGGGTGGTATGATAGTTTATCACTATACTTATTGGGTACTAATAAAACATTTTTAATATTAGCTTTTATTTGCTCTACACCAATAATTGGGGTATTTATTAAGCTTTTTAAAAGAAATAGAATTGGAAAAATAATTACTATTATTTTTTATATATTAATTGTAATTATTGCAACTGCTTATTTAGTAGGTGCAAGTTATAATCCTTTCTTGTATTTTAAGTTTTAATAAAGGAGGGCTAATAAGTGGAATATACAAATGAAAGAAGAACTGTAAGGAAAAAGAGAAAAAAGGTAATAAAAAGGAAAAGAAAGAAGAGTAAATATTGTATTACATTGAGTTTGACATTTTTATTTTTAATTAGCCAAATATCAATTATGAACATTATACATAAAAATAAACAAATATCAGTACTGGAAAATAGAACATTACAACAAATGCCAAAGTTTTCAATGAGTAGTTTTTTTGAAGGAGATTTTTCTAGTAAATTTGAAAATTATATATCTGATCAATTTCCAGGCAGAGACTTTTGGATAAAGCTTAAAGCAAAAACTGAAATTATGGTTGGTGAAAATAAGATAAATAATGTATACCTAGGAGAGGACAATTATTTAATTGAAGATTTTAAAAAGAATGATAATAGTATATTAACTGAGAAAATAAATAACATTAATAATTTTGCAAATAAAAATAATGGTTTAAATGTATCCTTTATGCTGGTACCTACAGCCTCTGAGATATTGAAAGATAAATTGCCAAAGTATGCACCAGTAGATAGTCAAATAGAATATATTAATAATGTGAAAAAAAATCTAACAGCTAATATTAATTTTATTGATGTAGTTGATGATTTTAAGGAACATAAAAATGAAGACCTCTATTATAAGACAGATCATCATTGGACCACTAAAGGTGCATATATAGCATATGTTCATATGTGTAAGCAGTTAGGAATTAAATATTTAACTGAAGATAAATTTGATGTAGAAGATGTTACTAATGATTTTTATGGAAGTTTATATTATAAAATGGGGACTGGAATAGGAAAGCCAGATACAATTAAAATTTATGCTCCAAAATATGAAAATAATATAGTTGTCAATTATGTAAATGAAGAAAAAAAAGTAGCAAGTTTATATAATAATTCAAAGCTAGATGGAAAAGAAAAATATGAAGTATTTACAGATGGAAATCACCCTCTTATAAATATTAGAACCGATGGAGATTATAAAAAGAAATTACTTGTTATAAAAGACTCATATGCAAATAGTTTTATTCCTTTTTTAACAACTCATTATGGAGAGATAGATGTAGTAGACTTAAGATATTATGTAGATAATTTAGATTATCTTATAGAGAATGATGGTATTACTGATGTGTTGTTCCTATTTAATGTTAATACATTTGATGAGGATAATTCAATTTTAAATATTTCAGAGTAATAAAATATATAGAATGATTAATCTTAATTATATAAAGGAGATTATAATTAAGAAATGACTAGATGTTGATATGATAAAATGAATCTTATTAGATTTGTATTACAAATCTAATAAGATTCATTTTATATTTTTTCAAGTTGATTTTTTCCATTACATATATAGAATTTAACAAAATTTCCGATAATAAATTAAAAGATTAGATAGTAAAATAAACATTAGGAATTAGGAGGTTATCTTAATGAAGCACAATTTTCTAAAGAAGTTAATAGCTACAAGTGTAATAACAAGTAGCATTTTTTCTATATGCCCAACAACAGTACTAGCTGCAGGTGTAAATTATGCAGGAGTGGGACAAACTAATGGACAATGGTCTAAGCAAGGAGAAAACTGGTACTATTATGTAGGCGGACAATTACAAAAAGGATGGATATATGATAGAACAGGATGGTATTATGCAGATAAAAATGGTGTAATGCAGACAGGAGTAGTTCAAATAGGTGGAAATATTTATCTTTTAGCTGATTCGGGTGTCATGCAAACAGGAACTGTAGTAATAAATGGGAAAGTATATACAGCAGGATCAGATGGAGTATTTTATGGAGATGATTTACCGGTGCCAACAAAATCATTTGATTGGTATGGAACAAATGATAATATCGCACACCCTTCACAAGTGATAGACTCATCAGAAGATGATTCAAGCTCAACAAATCCAGTAACAGCATATGATCCTTTAGCACCAAAAGAGAAATTCCAAGTTATATTTAAAGATGATGATGGCGAAGATCTTAAGATTAAAAATGCTAAAGATGGGGATACCATAACTCTTTATAAGCCAACTAAGAAAGGCTATGAATTTGTAGAATGGAATACTAAGAAAAACGGCGATGGAGAAGACTATGACTATGATGATGAAATAAAAGTAGAAAAAGATATTAAATTATATGCTGTATGGGAAGAAATTGAGGTTACTGATGATAATGCAGAAGATTTAGGAATAGTAAAAGTTCAAGATATAACTATTGCACCAGAAGGCAAGAAGAAGGAAATAACTACTGATAAGGGAACATTGAAGTTTAGCGTTGATGTATTACCGGTAAATGCTGATAATAAGAAGGTCGATTGGTCAGTAGAAAGTGAAACTGGAAAGGCTACAATAAGCGATAATGGATTATTAACTGCTGAAGAAAATGGCGCGGTTATTGTTAAGGCAACTGCTAAGGATGGATCAGGAATAACTGATAGTATTAGAATAACAATAAGTGGACAAAAATCAGGAAGCGGATCAGGAGAAGGCGGCTCAGGAAACGGATCAGGTTCAGGAAACGGCTCAGGTTCTGGATCAGGAACAAATAATGGTGAATTACCAGTAATAGTTGGTGATGAAGCTATTATAAATAATAGTACAAGTACAGAATTAATGAAGGGTAACACGTATAGTACAATAAGAATAGCAACAAATAATAAAGAAATTACATTACAAAATATTAAGGCTAATAAGATTGTAATAAATGGTGGAGACAATATTATATTAGATAACTGTCATGTTAATTACATTGAAGTATTAAGGCCAGGAACAAATTCTACAGTTACACTTAGAAATGGAAGTACTGCACAAATAGTTAATATAGAAAGAGGAGTAACTCTTTCAGGTACAGGATATAATAAGGTAAATGTTAAGACTGATGAAGTTGTAACAATAAATAGTGGTGCAACAATTGATACATTAAATCTTACTGAGCTAATTTCAAAGATTAGGCTAAATGGAACAGTAAATACAGTTAATGTAGCTTCAAGCGCAGTTAATTCCGTAATTGAAGGTAATGGATCAATTGGTAAATTAGTAACTGATGCAACTAACATTAAACTTGGTGTTTCTAGTGTTGGAACAATTGTAGGTAATGCAGAAAATACATCATTAGGCGGATTGATTGATAAGGCTAAGGAATTAGAAGATATAACAAAAGAAGTTGAAGCAGCAGAAAAAGCTAATTCTACAAATAATGCAGCTTTAATTAAGAAAATTGAAGATAAGATTAATGCAAATGATCCTTATAGAAGTGAATATGAAACATTGTTGTTTAGGGTTGAACAGTTAGGAACAAATACTTCAGCAGCAGCAAATCTTAAAGAAGCTAGAAGCTATGTATCTGCATTAGAAAAGGTATCTAAGCTTGATCCTACTAATACAATAGCATTTAATATATTGCTTGAAAATGATGGCTCAGCTAAAGTTACGATTTCTGGAGAAGGTGACTCATATACTATTGATCAATTAAGAACAATAGCATTAGAAAAAGTTAAATCATTAACACCAGGCTTAATAGATAGAACAAATCTTGAGAATAGAATAAAAGCTGTTGATACAGTAATTACACAAGGCAAGAAATTAAATAGTATGATTAGTAATATAGAACAGTCAACTACTGGTGCTGCTGTTAATTTCGAAGCTGATGATTATAAAGTTATCGGAATAGATAATGTTACTAAGAGTTATGTTCCAATTTCAAATAAATATGTTTCATTGTTATCAAATAAAACAAAATTTAAAGATTTCAAGAGTGTTCCAGCATCATTATCCGATGATAATATTTCAGAATTAGTAAATATTCTTGAAACTGATAAATCATTAATAAAATCACAAGTAGTTCAAGCAGTAACTATTATTAAAACTAAACAGAAATTAGAAGAAGATATTGACAGCTTTAATGATTATATTATTAATAATGGATTAGATACAGGTGAAACAGTATCCTTAACTAAGCTTGAATCAATTAGAGACAAATATAATTCAATTAATGAAGCATTGAACAAATTACAGAAAGAAATTACTGATGGAAATATTGTTTCAGATGATTTAAAACTTAGAGATGAAAATGGTGGACTAATTGGAAATGGATATAATGAATTGGCTGCAGAAGGAAGTACTTGCAAAGATAAATTATCAAAATATACACTAAAATTTGTTGATAAGAGTATAAACTCTCTTTACATGAGTCCAGTAGTTAGTGAAGGAGTAATTACTACGAATATAGATTCGGCTAAAATTTCATCATCATTAACAAATAATGATCTTGTAGAAGTACGTAAGACCTTAAATACTATAAGAACTAACTATACGGATATAATAGATAGTGCTAAAATACAAGCATATATAACTGCATTAGAAAAGGCACAGACTCAATATGAAGAAGTACAAAAGGTATTGGATGCATTAGATGGTGGAATTAAGGCAAGTGGATCTACTGCTATTAGAACAGATAATGGGTATATTCTTACAGTGAAATTCCCAACAACTGGTTATAGTATAGATGCAGATAATTGTACAATTACAGCAGGAAGTAGTGCACCAAAATTTAATGTTAATGTAACAACAGGTAGTGGAGCCGAATTAGTAATGAAGACTACTCTTGAAGCTACTAATACGGCATATACTATATCAGCAACAAATCAAAATATAGATAATAAAGTAGGATCTCTTGTAATAACAGAAGAGTCAGGTAAAAAGAAAGGAACAATTATATTTACGGATCTTATTTATAATACTACATTTGAAGTGAAAGATAGCGCTGCATTATCAAAAACATATACATTTAAAGTTAATGTAACAGGTAAGATATCATCAGGTGAGTATGTTTATACAGTTACTGTAAGCAGAATTTAATATATTTAAAAACAAAAAATAATTAAGTAAGCTTTGCCTTAAGGCTATATTAGATATAATAAAAGTATTTAATTTAGTTTTAAGGCAGTTTTTTATTTTGTTATGTATGTTACTAAACTTATGTATGGTATTAAAGAATTTTTCAATGGGTGCATCTTATAGAATGATTTAGATTTAATGATATTTCAAGAAATAAATGCATAATAATCCTAAAAAATTACAAATAAGATTGTTCGCGCTAGATTACAGAGGGATAACTAAATAGTATCGATTTACAACTATTTCGATTTGTGTATTACTATTGTTTATTTTTACATGGTGAAGTGTTTTAAAAATATAATAGAACTACTTTATTCTGCTTTAATCTAAAATATTTGAACTAGCATACTTTTCTTAGATGTGAAATGATTTAAGATGTGGAAAGACTTTATTTTAGTAGCATTGTTGCTTTTGCAAATAATGTACATTGAAAATTTATTATGATATAATATTTCAGTTAAATAGTATTTTTAGCACATATTTTATGTGAGAAGCAAAGATTAATAGTACTAGGTTATTACAGTTTTTATGTATTTGAAATATTTTAGATAGGGGAATTTATGCCAATGTGATATTTTTAATAAAGTGTTTAAGAGATTTGTGATATTTTTAATAAAATGTTTAAGATATTAAATAGATGATTAATATATACTATATAAGATTTTAGGAGGAAAAAACGTGGCTGATTATAAACAAGAAATTGAAAAAAGAAGAACCTTTGCGATTATATCCCACCCGGATGCTGGTAAGACTACACTTACAGAAAAGTTTTTATTATATGGAGGAGCTATAAGGCTTGCAGGTTCAGTTAAAGCGAGAAAGGCTTCTAAGCATGCAGTATCTGACTGGATGGAAATTGAAAAGCAAAGAGGTATTTCTGTTACTTCATCTGTTATGCAGTTTAATTATGGTGGACACTGTATAAACATATTAGATACACCAGGTCACCAAGACTTCTCAGAAGATACATACAGAACTCTTATGGCAGCAGACTCTGCAGTTATGGTTGTAGATGCAGCAAAAGGTATAGAGGATCAAACAAGAAAGTTATTCCACGTTGCATCACTTAGAGAAATGCCTATCTTTACCTTCATAAACAAGATGGATAGAGAAGCTAAGGATCCATTTGGTTTACTTGATGATATAGAAAATGAACTTGGAATAAAAACATATCCAATGAACTGGCCAATTGGTTCAGGTAAGGAATTTAAAGGTGTATATGAAAGAGATAACAACAGAATCATAGCATTTAATGGTGGAAACCATGGCCAAAATGAAGTTGAGGCTATTGAAGGAACACCAGATGATCCTAAATTCAGAGAAATTTTAGGTGAAGCACTTCATGATAAGTTAATGGAAGATATTGAACTTTTAGATATAGCAGGTGATGAACTTGATATTGAAGCTGTAAGAAAGGGAGAATTAACTCCAGTATTCTTTGGATCAGCTTTAACAAACTTTGGTGTTGAGCCATTCCTTGAACATTTCTTAGAAATGACAACATCACCACTTCCAAGAAATTCATCAGAAGGACTTATTGATCCATTTGATAAGAATTTTTCAGCATTTGTATTTAAGATACAAGCAAACATGAATAAGGCTCATAGAGATAGAATCGCATTCATGAGAATTTGTTCAGGTGAGTTTAATAAAGGTGAAGATGTTTATCATGTTCAAGGCGGTAAGAAAATAAAACTTGCTCAACCACAACAATTTATGGCTGAAAACAGAGAAATTGTTGAAGAAGCATATGCAGGAGATATAATTGGTGTATTTGATCCAGGTATATTCTCAATTGGAGATACTTTATGTAGCCCATCAAAGAAGTTCCAATTTGAAGGAATTCCAACATTCTCTCCAGAACACTTTGCTAAAGTAAGACCAGTTGATACTATGAAGAGAAAACAGTTCATTAAAGGTGTTACACAAATAGCACAAGAAGGTGCAATACAAGTATTTAAAGAAATCCATATTGGTATGGAAGAAATAATTGTTGGTGTTGTTGGTGTTCTTCAATTTGAAGTGTTAGAATACAGATTGAAAAATGAATACAATGTTGATGTTAAGATGGAAAGAAACTCTTATAGATATGTAAGATGGATTGAAAACAAAGATGTTGATATGGATTCATTGAATTTAACTTCAGATACAAGAAAAGTTAAAGATATTAAAGATAGAAATCTTCTTATATTCCAAAATGACTGGGGTATAAGCTGGGCTCTTGACCATAATGATGGATTAATTCTTTCTGATGTTGGTAAGAGTGAAGCATAAGCAATTTACAAGGAACCTCTTGGATATTCATAAAAGTATCCAAGAGGCCTTTTAATTTTTATTCATTATCAGAAACTTCATTTTTAGAGTCAATAATATCTTTACTTAATAAAGATATATTCTTATTTATAGCATTCAGAATACTATTACTTAATTCTTGAAATGAATCTTCAACTTTTTTATCAGATGAATCTGTTTTATCATTAATTTGATTAATCTTATCAGAAATATGCTTAGCAATATCAGAAAAGTCATCAATTGTATTATTTGTGTCTGTAACAGCCTTTGATTTTGAAGTCCCAAATGTATCTTTTATTGTATCCATCATAGATATAATATTTCCAAAATCTAAGATAGGGGAATTGGGGTTAACCATATCAAATAATTTGCTAAGTTTATCATCAGAGCTTCTTACATCTTTTTTGGGAGTATCAGTTTTATTGTTCAGATTTTTTATGATATTAGACAAGTCATTAATAAGATTACTAGATGATGAAAAGCTATTGTCTAATATATTAGCTGTATTATTAAGATTTTTAATTATATTAGTTAAATCTTGTAGTATATCATTAGATGATGAAAAGTTATTATCTAAAAGATCAATTTTGTTATTAATACTTTTAATAATGCTAGATAAATCTTGAATAATGTATTTAGAAGAAGAAAGGCTATTATTAATTATTTCTGTTTTATTATTTAGATTATCTACCATATCTGATAATTCATTAAGAATGTTATTGTAATTTATAAATTGAGTATCAAATATAGATAATTTCTCATCTATATTAGTAATATTATTGGTTAGTATATTATAGATATTATCTATTTTTTCTATTATCTCATTAAAGTTATTGTTATTAGGAGGAAGATCATTAGAATTATTATCGTTAGAGTCATAATCAAAATCAATATTAAGATGACTATCTGTACTATATTCATTATCTTTAAAGTTTATATAATTTGATGTATCTATATTATCTTCACTATCTAAATTAATGTTATCAATTATATCATTTGTTATTTCATAATTATTACTTTTTTCATTGTAAGTATGTTCATCACTTAAAGCTTTGGCATCGTCATAAGAATTCTCATAATCTAATGTTATATCTTTAGTATAAGTATTTTTATCATTTGATGTTGTGGCATTATCATAAGTATTCTCAGTACTTAATTTTGAGTAATCATCTTCAAATTTTTCTAAAACTAGATATGGAGGATTATTTGAATTACATGAGCTAAACTTAACAAAAGTACTTGTTGATGGTGTTATAGGAGAAATTAATAAATTATAGTTTATATCAAATTTAGATAAATTGTTTATAAGGTCTGTAACATCAAATTTAATGTATGAATTTATTTGAGAAACAGAAATTTCTATGGAGAGTTTATTAGATAGACTGTCTCCGGAATAGTTATTCCAATTAACATTTTTTATATCTATATAGTCAAAATCACTAATAATATTCAATTTAGTAGATTTATTTGTAATAGTCTTAATATCTTCCAAAAACAAATATAGATAAGCATGATTAATATTATTGAATTCTAAATTAAGAGCAGGAAAAGCTAATAAAGAAATACTTGCATTTACTTTGGAATCTTGTTCTTTCAGTAAGCTAACAATTAAGCTTTTATCATTTGAATAGTTGGTATTTGAATGAGATTTGCTAACATAAGTTGAATTCTCACAATTAACCCGAACTGAATATGCCAAATCTGTTATCTCCTTAAACATAGTTCTATATAGCCATAATATGATATTGATAGGATTAGGTTCATGCATCAAAGAAAATTATTATGCAATAGCATTTTTAAGTGAATTTTTTAACACGAAATTTAATATATCAGAATATTATAAAGTATGATTTCTGTCTAAATTTATTTACAAGTTATAGGAAAGTAATTAAATAGTACTTTGTGGTTAAAAAGAATAATATACAAGAAGATAAACTGGGGAGGATATGATATGAAAGTAAATGATAGAAGATATAAAGGAAGAATTAAAGATATATGTGAAGAATGTGATGTGATACTTGATGAATGTGATATGACATCATCTGAAGGATGTGATGTAACATCATTTGAGAAATGTGATATGACTTCATCTGAAAAATGTGATGTAACATCATCTGGAAAATGTAATATGACATCATCAGATGAGTGTGATACTACATCATCTAGAGAATGTCATATCACATCAGATGACTATGATATGACGTGTACAAGTCATTGCAGAAATAAAGAAAAACCACATATTTCAATAAAATGTAATTTACGAGTTGAATTAGATAATAAGAATAGAGCTATTTATTTATGTCCTAGAAGAGTTCAATATTTTACATTTAAAGTATTGAGATCATGTGGAGAAGTTTGGATTAATCACAAAGGAGATCGTCATTGTTCAGAAATGGTTGGAAGGCTTGGACGATATAAAATAGTTGGAAACGGAGTAGTTGTATATACTAAATGCAAATTAAATCCTAGGGATGTTGATATTTTACACTTTACAGTAATAGATAAGTGCACAGATAGTTGCGTTAATTTTGCAGCTGTATTTAGCTATAATCCATGTAATTGCTGTAAAGAATGTAATAAATAATATGTAAAAAATAAGTAACACTTTTATAAAGAGAATCATATTATACAATACAGAGGATATTTAAAATATAACTTAGGAGGAAAAATATATGGAAATAAATGAAAAAGATGTACTAGTAAACGCACAAGATGGAGCTGAAACTGAAGTAACAGAAACAACTGAAATAAGTGAAGGAGAAAAAGGTTATTACCATCCTTCAACAAAAATAAACTGTGCATTAGATGTTGAACTTGATCCAAAGAATGTAGCAATTTATGTATGTAAATCATCAACACAATGTTTTAAATTTAAAGCATTAAAATGTTGTGGAAGCGCAGATATTAAGATAGAGCCTGCTTATGGTGAGGGCTGGTACTATAATCCTTATAAAAATGAATGGAAAAAAGTAGTCCATGATTTTGGAACATTCATATTTGGAAATGGTGGATTATGCTTTAAACCAGATGAAGATTTAGAACCAGGAGATTCAAAAACATTAACATTTAAAGCAAAATCATGTGGTAATGAAGTTGAATTCGATGCAACATTTGTTTTTGATCCATGTAAATGTTGTTGTGCTGGGAAGTCTTGTAAGTCTTGTTGCCGTAAATAGATTATAGGAAGATAGGTTAATCAAATAGTATAATTATAAATGAGTTTATGAAGGCTAGTTTAATATAAAAAGTTGGGCGTATGAAGAATATTGAAAGATTTTTCTGCGCCTTTTTATTTTACATAAATATATAATTATAGATTGCTTATAGATTACTATATTAAATGTTATAATAATTAATCAGAAGGATATATTTCTATAACTCGTACTCATATTATGTTAATTATCTAATTTATTTGCTTTTTGTGTCTATTTAAATTTTTTTAAAAATGAACTATAAGTAAATTATTGTTTAATAGTTAAATGTTATATATTATAATATAAATATAAGAAATATATTTTAATTTGTAGAATATAGTAGAGGGGGAAGGTCTTATGGATATAATCAAAAAAAAGGGACATAAAGAAGAATTTAATATTTCAAAAGTAAGACAATCAATTTTAAATGCATCAAATGAAATTAATCAAACATTATCAGATTCAGATTTAAATGTTATTGAAAAAGAAGTCCTTAAGAAATTAACATTACTAAATAGAGAAATAACTTCATCTTATGAGGTATTTTCTATTGTGTTATATGCATTAAAAGAATTAGGCTTTAATAAAGTTGGAGATGCATATTTTAAGGGATCAATTGAATTTTAATAGTAAGTAGTAAACAGCTGTTTTAAGAAAAAATAAATCTTGAAATAGCTGTCTTATTACTGCATAATATTAAAATTTTCTTAATAATGATAAAATAGTTTATATTTTTTAAAATTCTCTTTAATCATATATCATTTTTTGCTAAAATCTAATAAGAGAGGGGGAGAACCATTTTGAAAATACAAAAAAAACTTATTACTTTTGTAGTTATGTTTCCAATGTTACTAAGTATGGTTCCGACATTAAATGCAAAAGCAGCTAATATTAGTGATATTTCTATAATATCAGATACGGATGTAACTGAAAAACAAGCAGCTAAATGGGCTAAATCAAAGGGTGCAACTGATACTTTTGTAGATTTAGCAGAATTATATTTTAAATATGCAGAAGACTGTGGTGATGTAAATCCGGCAATAGCATATGTACAAGCTGCTAAGGAAACAGGGTATGGTAAGTTTGGTGGAGTCATAGATGAGAGTTATCATAATCCATGCGGATTAAAAACATCATCTGGAGGCGGAGATTATGATGCAAGTGCTCATCAAAAATTTAATACATGGGATGAAGGCGTACAAGCTCACTTGGATCATTTAGCTCTATATGCTGGGGCAAAGGGATATCCTAAAAGTGATACATATGACCCTAGGCATTTTGCAACTATCAAAGGAAACGCAAAAACTGTTAATTCTCTAAGTGGAAACTGGGCACCTAGTAGTACGTATGGAGAAGAAGTAAACAAATTATATAGAGATTTACTTAAATATTCAGGCGTAAGCATAGGTGATGAAGAAATAGAAGATGATTTCGATGACGATAGTGACAATAGCAGTAATCAATCATCTAGTACCCCATATCCTGCTAAACCAGAAAGTATTCCAAGCGGATTGAATGCAACAGAAGTTATTCAATTAAAGAAAGTGGAAGAAACTCAAGATACATCACCTAATGAAGAGTCAACAATTGGATGGAAAAAAGAAAATGGTGTATGGTTTTATTATAAATCTGATGAAACCAAAGCAACTGGATGGCTTAAGGAAAATAATAACTGGTATATGATGAAAAATGATGGAGTAATGCTAACAGGATGGCTAAATGACTATGGAAAATGGTACTATTTTGATGAAGCAGGACCAATGGTAAAGGGATGGAAAAAGATAGATAATAAATGGTACTATTTTAAGCAATCTGGAGAAATGGCAACAGGAACATTATATGATGGAAATAACCTTTATTATTTTGATGGTTCTGGAGCAATGAGTGAAGGCTCAGGATGGAAAGAAATAGGTGGAAAATGGTATTACTTTGGAAATGGTGGAGCCTTAAAGACAGGCTGGCTTAAAGATAATAATATGTGGTATTATCTTCAAGGTGATGGAACCATGGTAACAGGATACAAAATTATAAATTCTAAGACATATGCATTTGATAATGGCGGTAAAATGCTAACTGGCTGGATAAGTGTAAATAATGTATGGTATTATTTAAATTCAGGCGGAGATATGGCAACAGGCTGGATTAATGTAGGAGGTAAAAAGTACTACCTATATGATACAGGAGCAATGTCTAAAGGATGGATTAATTTAAATGGATCATGGTATTACATGTCAAATAGTGGTGCGATGACAACAGGATGGGTTGAATCTAATGGGGATGAATATTATTTAGATACAACAACAGGAAAACTTGTTACTAATACAACAATTGATGGATTTAAATTGGGTTCAGATGGTAAGAAAGTTAAATCATCTAGTAATGATGGAAAGACAGATGCAACACCAGGAACAGGAAGTGATTCATCTTCTAATAATTCATCATCAAACAATAATAATAGTAACAGTGGTAATACTAACAATAATAATTCGACAATAATACATGATAAGCCAACTGCTGGCAAAAAAGTAATAGTAGTTGATGCGGGTCATAATTATGGCGGAGATGATGGAGCATATGCAACTCATAATGGTATTAACTATTCAGAAAGAGATTTAAATATGCAAACTGCATTAAAGTTACAGTCAGAACTTCAAAGCAGAGGATATACTGTTATTATGACAAGAGAAGAGAGTGATAGAAGTACTACAGCTGAACTTCAAAGCTTAATTAATAGGGTTAATATTGCAAACAATATTAATGCTGATTTATTTGTAAGTATACACCATAACACAGCTGGAGCAACAGCAAAAGGTGTTGAAGTTTATTATAGTTCATCTGCACAAGATGATACTTTTGGTGGTGGATACAGTGCTGAAAGACTTGCGAAGAGTAAAGACTTAGCAGCAGCGGTTTCAAGCAATATAGCAAGTGCGGTTGGAACACCGAACAGAGGAGCTAAAGATAGTGCATTTAAAGTAGTTAGAAATACTAAAATGCCATCAATATTAATTGAAACAGGATTTATATCTAATCCAGAAGAAGCTGCAAGATGTGCTGATTCAAATAGTCAAACAAAAGTAGCAAAAGCTATAGCAGATGCTATATCAGCTAGATATTAAAAATTAAAATTTAATATTTGTATAAGAGTTAATCAGATTAATATGCTCATCTTATAATGGACAGAAAAATAATACTGTTTATTATAAGATGGGCATATTTTTATATGAAGAAAATTGATTATTAAATATACAATATAAGTTAAAGCCATAAAAGGAATTTAGTAGTAATATAGTTAAAATCATTGCTAGATATGTATTTATATTAAAAAGTAATATATCTAAAAGTAACATATTTGAAAATAAAATATTAATAAAAATTATAATTAAATAATTATAATGAAGAAAAATGTATCATGTAAAATTATTATAGAATAAATAAATAGACTTAAGTATTGAAAATTTTAAAATCATAGGAAAACGTGTAATACAAGGTACCAAAATTTGATGTTATACTTGTATAGTATATATGTAGAAAAGTATCGAGATTTAGAGTTTATTACTTTAAACAGATATCTTAATCTAAATAATCATTGGGAAGTGATAATTAACAAGAAGGATTGGAGGAAGCGATTTTGAAGACTAATAAGACTGTGACAGCACTTTTTCTCGCATTTGCTATGGTACTAGCTTTAATTCCTATGAATAAAGTTGACGCTGCAACATTAACAGATATAAAAATAATTTCTGAAACTAATGTTACAGTAAAGCAAGCAGAAAAATGGGCGAAATCGAAGAATGCAAGTGAAGAATTCATTGAACTTGCTCAAATTTACTTTGACTATGCAGAAGAGCATGGTGGTGTAAATCCAGCAGTAGCATATGTACAATCAGCTAAAGAAACTGGATATGGAAATTTTGGAGGTGTATTAGATTCAACATACCATAATCCATGTGGATTGAAAACAAGTTCAGGTGGAGATGACTATAATCCAGATGCTCATCAAAGATTTGATACATGGGAGCAAGGTGTAAAGGCACATTTAGATCATTTAGCTCTTTATGCAGGGGCTAAGGGATATCCAAGAAGTGATACAGAAGATCCAAGGCATTTCGCTACAATAAAGGGAAAAGCAACTACAGTAAATTCATTAGGTGGAAACTGGGCTCCAAGTACTACATACGGAGAAGAAGTTAATAAATTATATCGTGATTTATTAAGCTACTCAGGGGCTACACTTACAGAAGATGAGGAAATTAAAGATAATTCATCAAATTCTGATAAAAATGATAATAGCTCAAATAATGGTTCAGAAACAACAAATAATCCACCAAATTTTAATGTTGTAATTCCAGAGGCAGTTCAAGCTACTGAACCAGTAGCAAAGCCGATAAATGAACCATCAAATATTTCATCAACTATAGGCTGGAAAAAAGAAAATGGAACATGGTATTACTATAGATCTAATGGAAGTAAAGCTACAGGATGGATAAAACCGGGAAATGATTGGTATTATCTTTATAGTAGTGGAGCTATGGCAACTGGTTGGAGTAATATAGGTGGCAAATGGTACTATCTAAAGCCAAGTGGTGAAATGCAAATAGGATGGCTTAAGGATGGATCAACCTGGTACTACTTAGAAGGTAATGGAGCTATGTCTACAGGAATGAAACTTATTAATGGTAAGAAGTATTTCTTAGACACTAGTGGAGCAATGAGAACATCATGGTTTAAAATAAGCGGAAATTGGTATTATTTCTCGGGAAATGGAGATATGGTTACTGGATGGATAAGACCTGATGGTAATTGGTATTATATCCATGATAATGGAACAATGGCAACAGAATGGGTAAAAGTTAAAGATCAGTGGTATTATTTAAATTCAAATGGTGCAATGGCGACTGGATGGATTGTATATAATTCAGATTATTATTATTTAACAAGTTCTGGTGCTTTAGCTGTCAGCACAGTTATTGATGGATGGCAAATTGGATCAGATGGTAAACGAGGAGATAAAGTAAGTTCTGGTGGTCCATCTTCAAGTAAAGTAATAGTTGTTGATCCAGGTCATAACTTTGGTGGAGACGATGGAGCATATGCAACACATAATGGAATTACTTATGCTGAAAGAGACTTAAATATGGAAACATCTCTTAAATTGAAAACAAAGCTTGAAGAAAAAGGATATACTGTATTATTAACAAGAAATCCTTCAGATAGAGAAACCTTAGGTGTGACTCAAAGTTTAACTAACAGAGTTAATTTGGCAAATAATTTTGGTGCAGACTTTTTTGTAAGTATACATCATAATTCAGCAGGAGCTGCGTCAGCAAATGGTGTTGAGGTATACTATAGTTCAAAAGCTCAAGATGCAAGCTTTGGTGGAGCAACAAGTTCATCAAAGATTTCTACAAGTAGAACATTAGCAACATCAATTGTAAATTCAATATCTAATCAAACAGGAGCATATAACAGAGGAGCTAAGGATAATAATTTCTTTGTATGTAGAAATACAAAAATGCCATCTGTTTTGGTAGAAGTAGGATTTTTAACTAATCCGACAGAAGCAGCAAATTGTGCAAATCCAATTTATCAAGATAAGGTTGCAACAGCAATAGCCAATGCAATAGCTTCAAATATATAAGTAAAAAGAGTATCATTAGAGATTTAAAAATCATAATGATACTCTTTTTTGGTTGATAGGTTTAAACTTAATTAAATAGATTTATAAATGGTTGCTATATTTATGGAGTTTAGCTTTGATAGATCTAATTTGTATTTAGTTAAGGATATTCCGTCATTAATCAATTTTTTAAATGTAGTTCTAATTATATATAATTATATCCATTTATCTAATAGTATAGTTTTTATTAGACGTAATAAGTTTAGTCCTAATATACTTGATCATATTATAATCAAATTGCATAGGAATATGTTTTAAATAAGTGTTGTTATGTTTAAAATATACATAATGTGGAAAGTATCAAAATGAGGTGATTATTTTGATACAAGAAGATGTTAATTTTGAAAAGCTAGAAGGACATTTTGGAAAACTATTAAAGTGTGATATTTATAAAAATAGATGTATTGATGAGTGTTTATATTGTAAGAGTAAAAATTATATAAAATTTGGTACATATAAAGGAATTCAAAGATATAGATGTAAAGAATGTGAAAAAACTTTTTCTAAAACTACAAAATCCATGTGGAGTTATTCTAAAAAGCAGCCAGAAGTTTGGGTGAAATTTGTAGAACTTATGTTGCAAAAAAAGTCTTTAAGGGCATGTGCAAAAATTTTAAAGATAAATATCAGAACTGCATTTATATGGAGACATAAAATTATGAGGGAGCTCACATCAGATGTTATGGCAGAACATTTAGAAGGAAAAGTATTTATAGCAAAGACTATTGAAAAAGAGAATTTTAAGGGATGTAGAAAAATTACTGTTTTAGAAAGAAAAAATATATGGATTGTAGCAGCAAGGGATAGAAGAGATTCAATGATAGCAATGCCAGTATGTATGCAATTTTGGAATGAAGATAATTTTAATAAGATAATCTATTCAAAAATAACAGAAGATTCATATATAGTACCGGATAATGATAGATATATGATGAATATTGCTAAAAATCATAATAAGGGAATAGTTTTAAATTCAAAGCTAGAAAAATCTGTAAGGAATTTTAGGCGTAATTTAAGAAATTGGATTGGAATATTCAGGGGAGTGGCAACTAAATATTTGGAAGGGTATTTATCATATTTTGTACTATTTAATTTATACAAAAAATTTAATAGTCTTGATTTTACATATAATTTATGCTTAAAAATATTATAATAATTTTATATAAATAATAATAATAATAATAACATTGAAAATTCATCGTAAAATGTAAATTTAAATCTATGATTTAACAACATTATTTTAAAACACATACATATACTTTTTATAATTGCTATATATTTATAAGTATTATATATTAAAAGTAATGAAATAAAATATACATGATACTCAAAAGAAAGCAATAATAATTTATTTTATTGTTTTAAGATTGTTTACAAATTATTTATTGATATTGTATATGAAAAAGTATATATTTAATTAAATAATACAATAGGACTAAGTCAATGTAGTTTAGATAAGCTTAATAACGCCATGTGGAGGTAGTTTTTATGATGAATTGGTTAAGAAAATTTATGTATGGAAGATATGGAGTAGATGAATTATCTATAGCTTTATTAATAATATCTTTAGTGTTAATGCTAATAGGAGGATTTTCTTCAAAATTATTTATATTAAGGTTAATATCAGATGTATTTATAGTTTTATATATGTTTAGAATATTTTCAAAAAATATATATAAGAGACAGCAGGAGTATTATAAATATTTAAATGTAAAAAATAAGATAGTTGCATTTGTTAAAGGAAAATCTAATAGAGCAAAAGAGTTAAAAACATATAAATATTTTAAATGTCCAAATTGTAAACAAAAATTACGTGTGCCAAGAGGAAATGGAAAGATAACAATAACTTGCTCTAAATGCAAGACGCAATTTAAGGGAAAGTGTTAAAGGCTATATATAATTAGAGATTGATAGAGTCATTAATTAAAAGTATAAATTATTTTAAAATAGAAAAAAGACTGAAACATTATCAAAATATTGTTTCAGTCTTTTTTGAAATCTATAATTCATCTATAAAAATAACCATATTAAAGTTACTGCTGAAATTATTTGTAGTAGACCTACAAATAATCCATAAAGAGATACAGCTTTCCCTTGCTTAATTAAATCTTTAACATTTACCCTTAGTCCAATTGCTGCTAAAGCGAATATCTCAAGTTTATTACTTGCTGCCTTACAAAGCAAAGAAACATCATTTGAAATGAATCCCATAGAAAATAAAGCACATGTTATAAAGAATCCTATAACATACCAAGGAACATTTATTTTTCCTTTCTTTACATCCTGTACTTCTTCTTCAACTATCTCTTCATTGGTTTTGTGTTTTATATGACCAAATATCAGTACAACCACTACTAATAATATAACTCTTACTATTTTAAATATTGTAGAAAGATCTTTTACACTTTCATTTACCATGGCACCACTTGCCACAACTTGACCTACAGATTGTAATGTACCACCTATTAATGCTGATGTTGGCATCAATGAATGTTTATATAAGAATTGAGCAATTATAGGCAGTAAAAACATTAAGAATATTCCTGTTACATTAACTATAGTAATTGCAATTCCTTTTTCTTTATCATCTGCATCTATAACTGGTGCGGTTGCTGCTATAGCAGATGATCCACAAACTGCGTTGCCACTAGCCATCATAAATCTAAAATTTTGTCCAAATCCAAGCTTTTTTCCTATATATAAAGCCCCAACTATTGTTATAGTCATTTGAACAATTATAAATAATATTCCACCAGCTCCTAATTCCATTAAAGTGGAGATACTCAATGTTGCTCCTAATAGAACTATAGAATATGATAAAAGATCAGTTTCTGAAAATTTGTATCCTTTTTGGAAAATATCTTGACTTAAAAATAAATTTCCAACAAGCATACCTAAAAATATTGATATAGTTGCTGCGCCTAATTTAGGAACAAATCTAGATAAAAAAATACTTAATAGTCCAATGCATACTGATACTAAAAGTCCAGGCAGTATTTCTTTTATATTCTTCATTATTTAATTCATCCTTCCTTTATAATTATAATGCATGAACTTATTATTCCTCTTTTTTCATTTATAAGTACAATAATGATATAATCATAAGTAAAATAAATATTAAAAATGATAATCTTATTAGATATTTCTCATATATCACTCCAAAGAATATTACAATTTCAAAAGCTGTTCAGGTTTTTATTGAAGAACTAAATAATTATTATAAAGAAACTTTTAAATAATTCGATTATAAACTTATAAAAGAAACAATTTTTATTTGGGAAAGTTTAGACTAAAACAGTTTGGGAGGGTGACAACAAATGAGCAAGAAAGGCAAGAGAATCTTATCACTATTTGTATTCTTTGCGACTATAATTTCATTTTTGCCTATTAATTTAGCAATTAATGAAGAAAAGGCAAATGCAGCAGTTCAATATAAAGATGTGACTGTTGTTGGGCAGACTACTCAAGGGAGAGAAGTACAGTCTATATCAAAAGGTGACAAAGAATTTGAATTAAAACAAGGTATGCCTTATGTATGGGTAGCAGTGGAAAAATCTAAATATAATGGTGTAAGTGACAGTGAATTATTAACTAAAATGAGTGCTGGAGAAACTGCAGTTACAGATCAACAATTAATACTTACAGCAATAAACGGTGTTGATGTATCTGGAGCATCTAGTTACGAGATGCTTAACTCAAAATTAAAGGACAAATTAGGATGTGAATTGCATGTAGATGGAGATGCTAGTGTTGTGGATGCAGCTAAAGCACGATTTGGATCGCATACTATGACTATTGGTGGAAAACAATACATAGGTATAAGTATTGCAGGTTTACCTTATGGTGTTAACTCAGTTTCATATAAAATCAAAGAAACAAGTGTAACTAAAGTAAAGTTAGAAGATGGAACTGAAAAATTAGAAGCACCAAAAACAGAAACTTATCCAAGTGGTAAAAGTGAAACAATTACTATTTATCATGCTACACAAATAATAAGTAGTACAATACAAGATATTGATATAATAAGTTGGATTGGAGAAAATGAGCAGGATTTTAATAATTCTGACCAAACAAATAATGTAAAGCCCTTCAAATATAATGATAAAGCTGAAAAAGTTGAAGGATATCCATTAAAATATATATTTAATATTCCTGACTCAACAAGAACATTAAAATATATAATTAATTTTAATGGAAATGTTAGTGGAAATGCCGAATTATTACTTAATGGAAATGAAATTACATCACAAACACAAGGTAATCAAGTCTCAGGATATTTAGAGAGTCAATTTGATAAAGCAATACTTATAATAAGATTTCAAAATAGTATAGGTGGAGATGGAAATAATTTGGTTAAATCTTATGCTATGGAAATTAACTACAACCAATTAAATGTGGATAATGATTATACATTAAGAGATGCAGGTTTAACTAAATATGAATATGCAGATGAAAAAGATGTCATAGCATATGTAGAAAAAGAATTTACACGAGATCCAAATGAAAGTGATTTAACTTATGTTGGTAACATTCATATTGATCCTAGAGCTAAAAAGATTTCTATAGATCCAAAACTTGGAGTCACTGAAGGAACAATAGCTTTTAAATATAAAGATGAAGATACAGTAATGAAGGATGGGAAACTGTTTGTAGACTTTAATGGATTGAATAAAGTAATTACAATAGAAGGATTTAAAGCTCAGAATGGTGCTATAACAGATTATAGCAAGGTTTTAGTAAGATATAGATTCAATGTTATAACTGATGGTAATGGTGATGAAAATCCAATTAAATTAGATTTTGGAGACTCAGCATATTTAACTCAACCTGGAAGAGAAACTAAAATAGATTTTAATGAAGATAGATATACTTATGATATGTATTCTAAGGATAGAGTAGACGTTACATTAACATCACCACAAACAACTAAGAATGAGTATATAAGAGTTTGGTTTGGCAAAACTACTTCAAGCTCTCAATTAGTAGAAGCTAAAGAATCAATAAAAAATAATGAAAATACTACCCCTGGAAGCAAAAAAAGTAATTCATTATCTAATATAGATGTAGCTGATTATCAAAAAATGGTTGTACAGTCATACTATGATAAGATTGAATATGAAAAAGATGAAAATGGTAATGACACAACAGTAGTTAAAAGTATTACCCCATATAAATTAGGACATGAGTATGTATTTTATATTCAAAAGAATATAGATGACTCTGACAATAATGAGGAAATATCAAGCGATGCATCATTAAAAGATTTAGAAGTTGAAAGTGGAAAGTTAGTAGATTCAGATGGAAATAAAGGTTTTTCTAGTGATAAGTATGCATATACAGTAACTGTACCTAAGAAAAATGAATCAACAGAAATTACAGCAGTTGCTAATGCTAAAGTACAAGAAATAACAGCTACTATTAGTGAAACTGGTGATTCTTATGATATGGAAAGTGGAAAGGCTCTTAAAATACCATTAAATAGTTCTGGCAAGACAACAGTTAAAATAAAAGTTACAGCTACAGATAAGGTTTCAACTAAAACATATACTTTAGTAATAAATAATAATGACAAAGGTTCAGATTCTGGATTAAGTAACTTAATTGTTGATCCAGGTGAATATGATTTTGATCCAGATGAAAAGACTACTAAAGTACGTGTTGAGCTTAATGTATCTAAGGTAGAAATTACACCAATACCTTCTGATAGTAAATCGAAGGTATATATAGATGATGAAAAATTCAATGGTTCGCCAAAAGTAATAAGTTTAAAAGGACAACAAGAAACAGAGGTAGAAATAGAAGTTGTTTCAGAAGATGGAACTACAAGCAAGACATATACTGTAAAAATAGTAAGAAGAGATTCTGATGATGTTGTAGAAGATACTGATGATGATGATGATGATGTATTCTATGATGAATATAATGAATGCTGGGTAGATACATCTAAGTATGAAGAATGGGGAAAAGTAAAAGGCAAAGATGTTTATTTCGATAAAAGAGGTAGACAAGTGAAAAACTCATGGATTACAGTTGGAAAATATGGAGACTATAAATATTACTATTTAGATGCTAAAGGATATAAGCAATCTGGATGGATCACAGATTCTACTGGAAAGAGATATTACTTAGATCCAGTTACAGGAGAAAGAAAGAGTGGCTATATATTCCAAGATGGAAAGTGGTATTATCTTGATGAAAGTGGAACTATGCATACTGGATGGTTATATGATAAAAAAGACAATGGATGGCAATATTTCTTACCATCAGGGCAGATGGTAACTAACACTAGTATGTCTATTAATGGAAAAGTTTATAATTTTGGAATTGACGGAAAGATATTTTAACAATTATCAATGATCAATTCTCAATGAAGGAGTGCTGCCGCATTAAATAATTTGCGGTAGCCTTTTTCTATATACATTAAAAATTGGATTTTAACTATTAGAAGTAAAACTAATAAGTGAGAATTGGATATGATTAAAAAATCTTTCGGGTTTTAATTTGATAATTGACCATTGATAAATGACAATTGCTAATTGAGCAGGACGCGTTGACAAATATAAGAAATAATAATATAATTATCATAGTTCAAATAATGAACGGATTAAATATGGGGGATTAATTTATGTTAGAGGATAGATTGGAAGTACTTAAAACTTTAAATGAAAATTTTAATATAAATCAAAGAGAACTATCAAAGAGAACTAATATGTCACTTGGTAAGGTAAATTCAATACTTAAAGAGTTCACAATTGATGGACTTATAGATAGAATAAATACTAATAAAGGAATATTATATAAAGTCACAGAAAACGGAATGAAGGTATTGGAAAAGAGTCTTGCTAATGCTAAGAATACAAGATTAAAACTACATGAAGAAGAAAAGAAAATTATAAAGCAAGCTGTAATATTAGCAGCTGGAAGAGTAGAATCATTTGGAAAACCAACTGGAATGCTTGGCATTGAAGATTTTAAATTAATAGATAGAACAATGAATATTCTAAAGGAAAATGGAATAACAAAAGTAGTTATTGTTACTGGATATGAAAGCAGTTATTATGAAGAATATTTCAAAAATAGTAAGAATGTAAAGCTTGTTAAGAGTGATAAATATAAGTGGACTGGTACAATGCATTCATTATCTTTAGCTAAAAAATACATAACAGATGACTTTTTACTTATTGAAAATGATTTGATTTTTGAAAGTCGTGCTATAAGAGAACTATGTGAAAGCAATGAGAGAGACTGTGTACTTATAACCAATGAAAGTGGATCAGGAGATGAAGCTTTTGTTGAAATAAGAGATAATCACTTATATAAGATGTCAAAGGATATTCATCAATTTAACCGAATAGATGGAGAAATGATAGGCCTTACTAAAATATCTTACAAACTATATAAGATGATGCTCGAAGAGTTTAAAGATAATGTCAATCCATATTTAAATTATGAGTATGTGTTATTGGATGTTGGCAGAAACTATAATATAGGATTTGTTAAAATAGATGACTTAGCTTGGGGGGATATAGATTCTCCAAAGGGATATGAAAAGATAAAAAATCATTTATATCCAACAATTCGTAGAAGAGAAGTTGCATATGAAATGAATAAAATAAAGAATATAGTATGCGAAGCATTAAAAGTTAATTCAGATGATATAACAGAAGTTACACCAGCTGGAGGTATGACTAATAAGAATTATAGAATATGCGTTAAGGGAACAAGATATATATTAAGAATTGCTGGTATAGGAACAGAAGAAATGATTAATAGAAATACGGAAATGTTCAATTCAGCAATTGCGTCAGAAAGAGGATACAACGTTGAGGTTCCATACTTTAATCTTGAAACAGGTGTTAAGATATCAAAATTTATAGAAAATGCAGAAACATTAACTCCAAGAAGTGTTAAAAAAGAAGAAAATTTAAAACAAGTAACTACTATACTTAGAAATCTTCATAAGGATAAACATTTTCATATGGATAATAACTTTAATATGTTTAGAGAAATTGAAAAGTATGAAGATATATTAAAGAAAGATAATGGAGATTTTTTTGAAGATTATGATGTAGTAAGAGAAAAGGTCATGGATCTTGAAAAAGAATTAGAAAGATGCAATAGAGTATTTGTACCATCTCATAATGATTTAGTTGCAGCCAATCTAGTTAAGGATGCAAATGGAAAAATATTTTTAATCGACTGGGAATATGGTGGAATAAATGATGATATGTGGGATCTAGCTGCATTATCTTTAGAAAATGATTTTTCAGAAGATGATATTGAATTAATGTTTAGGTTGTATTTTAATGGAAAAGATGCAGATGACGATTCAAGAAGAAGACTTATTATACATCAAATATGTCAAGATTTTTTATGGGCAGTATGGACATTAATAAAAGAAGCTGAAGGTGATGACTTTGGAACTTATGGAATGGATCGATACAATAGAGCAAAAGAATATTTAAAAAAATTATAAACAAAAATATTATACAAATAAGTTTAAATTTAATATAAATCTGATTTTATAAAACATAAAAATGGAAATTAAATAAATAAGCATTAGTATTGGAGAGATAGAATATGAGAGCAATTCTTATGGCAGCAGGAATGGGAACTAGACTTAGACCTCTAACAAATAATACGCCTAAATCATTAATTGAAGTAAACGGAATGTCATTACTTGAAAGACAAATTTTAAATTTAAGAGAAATAGGTGTTAATGAAATAATAGTTTTGACAGGATATCTTCACGAAAAATTTGATGATTTAGTTAAAAAGTACAATTTAATTAAAGTAGTAAATGATAAATATGATGTTTATAATAATATATATACTATGTATTTGGTAAGAGAATATTTAAGAGATGCATTTGTAATTGATGCAGATCAATATATAACAAGAAACTTCCTGCCAAAAGAAAAGCCTGCACATTCAACTTATTATTCTGCATGTAAAGAAAATATAGTTAACGAATGGATATTAAGATATGATGAAAATAATAGGGTGGTTAAAGTTGATATAGGCACAGAAGATGATGAACCAAGTTATATAATGTCTGGAGCATCTTATTGGACTGAAGAAGATGGAATTCTTATAGGCAAAGCAGTTGAAAGAGCAGTTGAAAAAGTAGGAGATATGACTATCTATTGGGATAACATTGCAGTAGATAATTTACCTAATATGGATGTAAGAATTGAAAAGATAAATCCTAACGATATATTTGAAATTGATTCATTAAAGGATTTAGAATATTTAAAAGAAAAGTTAAATATTTAGTTAAGATAAATTTATATAAAAATAGCGTTATGTGGAATTGTAGAAATTCTATATAACGTTATTTTTTATAATCATATGAATAAATAAGATTAAAGTTATAATTTATTACTTAATAACAAATTTCGCATTATACCTGCTTTCATCAGAAGGAACTTAAATTTATTTTTCTTAAAATAAATATTATTTTTAAGATTTTCTATGAAAAAACATTTATTAATATATAAATCCTTTGAATAGCTATAAGCTTTGTTAGCCATTAATGTAATTTTTAATAGATTTAGATCATAATCCATATGTTTATATTTCAATAACTCTACTTCCATTACATTTTTTAATCCCCATAGAAGTAAATCATACTTCATATCTTTAATATATTTGTGAAATGAAGCGTCATGTAGGTAATATAGTATAATTCCAATTTTATTATGGAAATTTTTATTGCACTTGTGTGGCATCCATTGATTAGATAAGATATCTAAAAGGAATTTCATCCTTTCATGTTTAGTATCGTTTTCAGAAGGAACAAATAAAACTAATGTAGAATTTTCTATTTGTGATGCAATGAAATGGAAATATTCTAAACAAGTGGGCATATTTAGCGACCAATCATATGGATTTGATGAATGATATTTATCAACGAGAATATCTTTAATAGATAATAAATCTTTAAAAAAAATAGAATTTAAATGAATTTCAGAAATGACATTATTAGAATACCTGTTTAATTCATCTATAAATAAACTGGCATAGTGATTTGCAGTACTTTTTTCATTACTCTCATAAACTACTAAAATTTTCATTAAAAATTCAACCCCTTAAAGAATAATAATGTTTAAAATCTAAAATATGTTTCTTTAATACAATGTTATACTTATCCCCTAAATTACTATCATATTTATAAAATAATAAAAATACTGGAGAATAGAATTTTAAAGCTAAAATATATGGATCTTCATTAATAAAGATGTCTTTATTGATCAAATATGCAAATAAATTTTTCTGATTCTCTAATACATCATCAATAAATAGTTTGTTGAATAGTTGTGATGCACTTTCATTTTTATATTGTTCGATAGTAAGGATTTTTCTTAACGTCACACAATAATAATCTTTTAATAGAAAATCAAAAACTTTCATGCTTTCTTGCAAGAAAATCTCATCTGTTATATCTTCTTCATTGTTTTTTAAAAGACTGTCTTTGGTTAAAAGTTTAAATGAACTTTTAATATATGCTGAATATTTAGAAACTGTGCTTTTAAAGATTTCTTCCTTACCGTCAAAATGATTATAAATAGAACTCCCTTTAATACCAACATTTTTAGCTATATCTCGAATGGAAACAGAATCATATCCATTAATTGCAAATAAATTCAAGGATTCTTCTATGATATTTTCTTTAGTATTCATTTGACCTCCTATATAAATTTCCAAACAAATATCCATATAAGTGTTTAAAAAAACAAGTATATACAATAAAAATACAATTTATATTTAAAACTAACAATTGTTAGTTTAATTATACCATAAATGTACAATTATGTACAAAGTATATTTGACATTTAATTTGTTGATTTTTTCTATTATAAGATAATTTTTATTTATAAGAGTCGCTTCATGACATTAATAATCAAAGATAAGTGAAGTTTATATTGTTATATTTTTACATTTAAAATGATTACAAAAAAATTTAATATACAAATACTTGATTTAACATGTAGATTATAAGACTCAATACTAAAAACTATGCTTGACAATATGAAACAAGAATTTTTTAGAATGTAATAAACATGCGTTGACATCTTAATTCTGTCAAGAGCAAATTTTGTTGTTGAGCCTATTATAAAAAAATAATTATTTAGCTATGAAATTTTATTTGAATATACTATGATTTGACATTAAAACTGCTAAACTATACAATAGTAAAAGCAAAGTTAAATGGAGGCTAAGTTATGGCTAAATCAATTTCAAAAAATGCTATTTTTAAAGCAGCATTAAACATGTTTAATCTAATATTACCAATGCTAGTAATGAAGGTAGTTACAGTAGCTATTGGTGATGTAAATTATGGATATTTTAGTTATGCTGAATCATTAAATAACTACTTTTTAATATTTGCAGCATTTGGTCTTTATCAATATGGATTGAGAGAATTAAGCAAAATTCGTGAAGATAAAACAAAATTAAGTCAAACATTTACTAGTTTATTTGTGTTTAGTTTATTCACTAATTTTTTAGTAACTGCAATATATATGACATTTATATGGATCAACTATAGAAGTCAGCCGTATTACTTAACTTGTTTCATATTAAGTTTCAATATAGCAGTTAACGCATTTTATGTGGAATGGGTAAATGAAGCTTTAGAAAATTATCAATTTATAACTATTAAGACAATGATAATAAGAATAATTTATTCTGTACTTATTATTTTGGGGGTAAGAAGTGGTGAGGATTTTTACTTCTATTTATTAATAGTTGTAGGATTTAATTTTATAAATAATATAATAAGTTTTGTATATGTTAAAAGAATAGTTAAATTTGATTTTAGTAACCTAGAATTTAAAAAGCATATAAAACCAATGTTTTATTTAGTTATATTATCTAACACAGGTATACTTTATACTCAATTAGATAAATTAATGCTTAAAAATAGTGTGGGTGGCACAACATATGTAGGATATTATAATTTAGCACAAAAAATAATGACTATGGTAAATACAGTAATGCTTACAATTATCCAAGTAACAATGCCAAGATTATCAAATTATTTAGGCAATAACAAAAAAGATGATTATCTAAATTTACTTAAGAAAGTTATAAAAATTTATTTTATATTGTTATTTCCATCAGCAATTGGATTGTTATGCGTATCAAAAGAAGCAATATATATATTTAGTGGACCGGAATATATGCCAGCAGCATCAGCTATGATAATTTTTTCTATATATATGATAAGCTTAGGTATAGAGCAGATAATTGCAAATCAAATGATTTATCTTCATGGAAAAGAAAAAACAGATGCTTATTTGGTTTTAACTGGTGGAGTAATAAACTTGGGATTCAATGTATTATTATCTGTAGTAGGCAAATTTACTATGGAAACAGCTATTATAACAACGCTTTTATCAAATACAATAGTTATATTCTTGGAGTATAGACTTGTTAAGAAAGTGATAAAGCTAGACGTAAAGCTATTTTCATTAGAAAATATGAAATATTTATATTATTCATTGTTATTTATACCTATATCATTTGTAGTTAAGATGTTTGTATCAAACATGTTGCTTTCATGTGCAATACAAGTAGTCTTATGTGGTTTATTATATTTGGCTATACTTGTTGTTACAAAAGATACAATATTTTTTGAATTGTTTGATAAAATATTGAGAAAATTGAAATTAAAAAAAATAAAGTAGTTAACATATAATTTATTAAAATAAAAAAGATAAGAATTAAAATGTATTTTTTTAGTTCTTATCTTTTTTTGTATAGATATATATATAATTTTTTAATGATTTTGAAAAAAGGATAAGTTTTATGTTGATTAGTATACGCTAGATGAAAAAGTTGCTTCCTTGTAAAAGTATAGAAATATTGTATAATTAATATGTAAATATTTTACAATTGGAGGAGAGAGAATGTTAGTTAGAAGTAAAAGATTTATAGTTATATGTGTGCTATTTTTAGGTATATTCTTATTTTTTCAGTATTCAAACAATAAATCGTATGCATTAGCTGTAAGTAAAAATGAATACAAGATAAATGATTTGAAAACTTTAACTGGGGAGGAAATCAAGCAGGAAGGCAATATATACAAAATAAATGTTTGTAATAATCAAAATAAAGTAGAAATTATTTTTAATATAGAAAATAATAATGACAATTCTAAGGAAAAACTTTTAAAGTATATGAATGACTTGGTTGCTATAGGAGAAGATAATGCTATTGCAGGAGAGATAGATTATAGTGATGATATGACAATGATAGTAAACTTAAATGAAGGTAATAATTTAATAAGGATTAAAAACAAAGAAGATAATAGTGAAATATTGAAATTAAGTATAAATTACACTAAAGTGAAAGTAATAGGAATTCCTGATAATATTAATGTAGGAGATAATTTTGATTTAAAATGCTCTATTAATAAAGAAATGTATAATGATACTAAGTGGTTATCTTATGGTATTGATACATTGATAGTAAGTGAGGATGGACATGTAACCATTGTAAACGGCGGAACAGGGAGAGTAATGGGCACCATATATAAGGACAATAAGATTGTAGGTAGTATTAATATAAGTATGTATGCTTTGGGCGAAGGAAAATTAGGATGGATAAAAAATGATGATAAATGGTACTATATTGATCCAGTAAAAAAGCACTTTAAAATAGGTTGGCTGGAAAGCAATAATAATTGGTATTACATGAATAAAGATGGCTCAATGAAAACAGGATGGTTAAATGATAATGAGCATACCTATTATTTTAATGAAAAAGGTGAAATGATAAAAGGTAAGGTCACTATAGATGGAAAAGAATATAACTTTAATAATAGAGGAGAACTTATATAGACATAATATAAATAGGGGACGTAGAAAGTTTAGATTGGAATAACCGAAATAAAGCTCTTATGTGTGGCTCGCTTGCTACAAAAATGACGCTAAGAATTCAAACATGCAGACATTGTACCCACAAATGTTTGCTCCAATGTAAA
>ERZ810019.56-NODE-56-length-43907-cov-7.11336_pt1 | contig 43907 bp, 39 predicted proteins | sample MGYA00520494_ERZ810019 | MGnify/ENA primary metagenome ERZ810019 (study PRJEB31588, sample SAMN03398862) | human gut metagenome | study: EMG produced TPA metagenomics assembly of the PRJNA231909 data set (A prospective, longitudinal analysis of the... | reverse complement strand
TATTAAATTCCTCCTTATTTATTAAAGATCAATATTAATTAATATAATTCTCTAAAATATGGAGAAATTAATAACTAAAAAAATCTTTTATTTAATTCTTTTAAAGTATATCACTATTACTATCTAATTACAAGCTTTTTATTTGATATATTATAATTTCAGGTGAATCACTTAAAATCATTGATCCTATAATCCAATTTCAAAAATATCTTTTATTTCATTTATGCTCTCAGTATAATTTACAGCTACTAATAACTTAATTCTAGCTTTTTGGCCTGTTAATACATCTCCAAATATACATCCTAACTCTTTCAACTCTTTTCCACCACCTTCATAACCATAAGATTCAAAAACTCTTCCTTCTAAGCATCTTGATACTATTACAACTGGTATATTATTCTTTATGGCTCTTTTTATTCCATCCACCATGTTATAAGGTACATTTCCTCTTCCGAGGGCCTCTATTACTATTCCTTTGAAATCACTTTCAATTATAAAATCCAAAAATCTCGAATCACTTCCGGCAACACATTTTATAAGTGCAACATCTTTGTTGATTTTTTCCACCTGAATACTTTTAACTTTAGGATTATTTCTATAAAATATAACTCTATTATTATCAACAATACCTATTGGTCCAAAGTTTGGTGTGCTAAAAGCATTTAGCGCCATTGAATTCTTTTTAGTTACTTCCGATGCACTGTGAAGCTCACCATTAAAGCAAACAAGTACCCCTCGTTCTCTAGACTCTTCCGATATAGCTGTACATATCGATGAAGCTAGATTAAATGGTCCATCATATCCAAGCTCTGAACTACTTCTCATGGCTCCTGTTACAACCACCGGCTTATTGCTCTTTAAAACTAAATCTAAAAAATATGCAGTTTCTTCTAATGTATCTGTACCATGTGTAACAACAACTCCACATATGTCTTCTCTTTCAATTAATTTCTGAATCATTCTGGATAAATCAAGCATCAAATTAGGTGTCATATATGGAGATGGTAAACTTGAAAAATTATAAGTTTCTATTTCAGCATATTTTTCAATTCCAGTAACCATTGCCATTATCTCTTCTCCATTTAAACTCGGAACTGCTGCTTTTATTCTCTCATCAACCTTCATAGATATTGTTCCACCATTAAATACAATTGCTACTTTTTTCATTTTTATAAAACCACCTTTTCTTTTGTTTATAATTTGCCTCTCAAATAATGTTCATATTCAAAACTTTACTATTTAATTAAACATAAAAAAAACTCTCAGAAATAATCTAAGAGCTTAACCTTATCTTTTGGCAGGTCGGCGTATCCTGCATCTCTGGTTACTAAAAAATTAGCGCATGAGGAGCCTTTGCTCACCTCAAAAAACAAGTGTTAATTACATAATAATAGTTTTTCTTTTATTCCCGAGTTACTTGCTTTAACTATATTTCCTTTAAAAAGCTTGGAATTTAACTTTCCAATTGTTATTGGATATAAGGTTGCAACATATATATACTCATCTGCTGCATCAATTTCAAGACCTAACAATAATTCTATATTATCTATGCTCTTTATCAATTCAATAGATTTCACCAAATTCTTTTTATTACTTATTCCAAAATAATCTGGTTCTTTAATAATTTTCTCTACTATTTCTATTATATTGTCTTTAATCTTTTTTGTGAGTTGTTTACCATGCCTCTTCTTAATATGCTTTATTACTCCTGGAGATGCATAAACAACTTTAGGGAAATCAAGCTCTAAGAGCTCACCTATAGAGTTTTGTAATTTACCGACTTTCTTATAAGCTTTATACTCTTTTCTCATAATATCCCTCATTTATATCCTTTTATTTATTATATATTAATTTCATGTATTTTTCTACTCAAATACATAAAAGAGTTTTCGATTTCTTACCTCCAAAATTTGAGGGAGAATTTCTAGTATATTATTAAAATTCTCCCTAGCATACTTATTAGAATGAAAGAGGATATTACTATGTAATTTTTTTAGAATGGATTTCTTAAAAATCAACTAATATATCTTATCCTCAATCACAAGTGTTTAATTATAATATTATACAGATTAATCCTCCATTTCCTTCGTTTATAATCTTCTGGAGTGTTTTTTGTATTTTAACCTGAACATCTTCTGGCATCTTATATAATTTATTTTGCAATCCTTCCTTCACTAACACTTCCAATGATTTTCCTAACATATTGCTTTGCCATAATGACGCTGGATCTGTTTCAAACTGTTCAAGTAACCCTTTAACAAGTTCTTCTGTTTCTTTTTCTGATCCCATTATAGGATTTATTTCTGTTTTTATATCGCATTTTATTAAATGCAAACTTGGAGCACTTGCTTTAAGCTTAACTCCGTATTTATTCCCCTGTTTAACAATTTCAGGTTCTTCAAACTTCATTTCTGATAATTGAGGTGCAACTAGTCCATATCCGTTTTCACGAACATCCTCTAAAGCATCTTTTACCTTATCATATTCACATTTTGCATAAGTTAAATCTTTTATAATTCCAAGTAAATTACTTTCTGAGTTTACCTCTATATTACATATTTCACTTAATACTCTATAGAATATTCCATCTTTAGGTTTCATAACTATTTGTGCTGTTCCACTTCCAAGATCTACTTCTTTTATTGTTGCTGCCCCTAAAAAATCTTCATTGTCAAAACTTTCCAAGCAATATTTTATGTCTCTAACTTTGGATACATCCTTACTCATATCCATAATTATGTTAAAGAATTCTTTCTTTAACCAATGATCACATTCAATATTTTCAAGCCATTCTGGCATATCAATATTAATCTCTTTAATTGGAAATTCTCTAAGTACATATTCAAATAATTTTTCTATGTCTTCCTCACCTAAATTATATACATCCATTATTTGGACTGCAACATTATATTTCACTTCTAATTCTTTCTTTAATACATTAGTTTCTGGCGCATTAGGCTTATTTGTGTTAAGCACTACAATAAATGGCTTATTTAATGATTGTAATTCTGAAATTACTCTTTCTTCTGCTTCTACATAATCTTCTCTTTCTATGCCAGTTATGCTTCCATCAGTTGTAATAACAAGTCCAATAGTTGAATGATCATTTATAACTTTTCTTGTTCCTATTTCAGCAGCATCTTCAAATGGAATTTCATACTCATACCAAGGAGTATGAACCATTTTGCTTTCTTCACCTTCCAAGTATCCAAGTGCACTTTTAACAATATACCCAACACAATCTACCAATCTCACCTTAAATTTAATTTCATCTCCAAGTGTTATTTCTATTGCTTCGTTTGGAACAAATTTAGGTTCTGTTGTATGAATACTCTTACCTGATCCACTTTGTGGTAATTCATCTTTAGCTCTTTCTTTCTTATAGCTGTTATCTATTTTCGGTATAACCATAAGATCCATAAACTTTTTAATAAATGTTGATTTTCCAGTTCTAACCGGACCTACTACCCCCACATATATATCACCTTGGGTCCTATCAGCTATATCTTTGTATATATTAAAATTGTCCATATTTTTTACCTCCTAGTATTCTTTTTACCAATATATATATATTCCTTTAACTTTCAAAATATACACATCTATAGGAAAGTAAAAATTAATATCTTTTACATAAATGTTATCTAATAAAAATTAACCTACAGAAATATGCTTGAATATTTCTGTAGGTTAATTTAAAATTTTTTAATATGCGAATTGGCTGTTATATAGTTCATAATAAAACCCATGCTTCTTTAATAATTCTTCATGTTTTCCCTGTTCTACTATCTTGCCTTTATTCATAACCAGAATTTTATCAGCATTTATGATTGTTGAGAGTCTATGGGCAATCACAAAACTTGTTCTTCCTTCCATAAGCTTCAAAAATGCTTTTTGAATTCTAACTTCTGTTAGTGTATCAATAGAACTTGTTGCTTCATCTAAAATTAAAACTTTAGGTTCTGCAAGCATTACTCTTGCTATAGTTAACAACTGCCTTTGTCCAGCTGATAGATCTTCATCATTTATTATTGTATCATATCCATTTTTTAATCTTTTAATAAAAGAATGTGCATATGCTGATGTTGCCGCATTAATTATTTCCTCATCAGTAGCATCTGGCTTTCCATAAGCTATATTTTCTTTTACAGTGCTATTAAAAAGCCATGGCTCTTGAAGAACCATTCCAAAATTTTTTCTAAGACTATCCCTGGTGATATCATTTATATTATTGCCATCAATATATATTGCACCCTTATCTATATCATAAAAACGCATTAATAAATTCACTAATGTCGTTTTTCCACACCCGGTAGGACCTACAATAGCAATTGTTTCTCCACATTTTACTTCAATAGAAAACTCTTCAATTAATGAAATATTCTTATCATAAGAAAAATACATATTATCGATTGTTATATTCCCTTTACATTCAGTTAATTCTAACGCGTTAACCTTATCTGGTTCTTCTGTTCTTTCATCTATAATATTAAAAATACGTTCTAGTGATGCAAATGCAGTTTGTATCTGAGCTGTTATTCCTGATATTTCATTAAAAGGCTTTGCAAATTGAGCTGAATATATCAAAAAGCTTGAAATTATTCCAACTGATACTCCTTCTGTTATAGCTAAGATACCTCCTACTAAACCAACGGCTATATAGGAAATATTATTAATAAATCTTGTACTTGGATTTATCATTGCAGACGCAAACATTGCTTTAGTAGCCGTTTTGCACAAGTTATCTGAAATACAATCAAATTCTCTTATGGAAGCCTTCTCCCTATCAAAAGCTTTTACTATCTTTTGATTACCAACTATTTCTGCAACAAAAGAAGACAATTCACCAACTGATTGCTGTTGCTTAGAAAATGAGCTTTGGCTAAATCTACTTATAGTAGCAGCAATAAAAAAACATATTGGTGTAACTACCAATATCCCTAGTGTGATTTTAACATTTAAATATAACATACATATAAGTGCAGTAATAACTGTTACTATCCCTGAAAATACATTAGTAATTGAGACAGCTAAAGCATCACTAACATTGTCCAAATCATTTGTAAAACGGCTTATAATATCACCATGTGGATGATGATCATAATATGATAATGGCTGTTTATTCAAACTTTTAAATGTATCTCTTCTCATATCTCTTACTATTAAATATGAAACCTTATTGGCGTATCGTGATATAAACCATTGAAATATTGAAGAAAGCATATATATAAATCCAAGGCCAATCAATATTCTTTCTAGGTTCTTAAAGTTTACATTATTTATTCCCCCAATATTATCAACTGCTACTCCATTTAAATATGTTGCAACAACAATTCCTATATTACTCATAAAGGCACACAATACAGCTAATACAATTTGAAAATTATATGGTTTCATATATGTTAAAACTCGTTTAAAACTATTCATAACTCAGCTCTCCTTTATTTAACCTGAGATTTATATATTTCTCTATAGGTGTCACATCTATCTAATAATTCTTCATGTGTTCCAAGTCCAACACATCTTCCATCATCTAAAACTAATATCTTATCAGCTGAAATAATTGAACTTATTCTTTGAGAAATTATTATCTTAGTGGTATCTTTCAAATTCTCAACTAAAGATTTTCTAAGCTTCTTATCCGTTTCATAATCTAATGCGCTTAGACTATCATCTAAAATAATTACTGAAGGTTTTTTTACCAAAGCCCTAGCTATTGTTAATCTCTGTTTCTGTCCTCCAGAAAAGTTTTTTCCACCTTCATATATATGTGAATCTATACCCTTTTCCATTTTACTTACAAATTCATAAGCTTGTGCATTCTTTAAAGCTTCAACTATTTCGTCCCTAGTTGCGTCCTCTTTTCCCCATTTAATATTATCAGCTATAGTTCCTGTAAATAAAACAGATTTTTGAGGTACTATACCAATTTGTTCGTGTAAAAAACTTTGAGAAAGTTTTCTTACATCTTTTCCACCCAAAAGCACAGCGCCTTTTGTTACATCATAAAATCTTGGTATTAAATTAGCTACTGTGGATTTTCCACTACCTGTTGTTCCAATTATTCCGAAAACTTCTCCATTATAAATTGAAAAAGATAAATTAGACAATGCTTCTTCTTCATTATATTTAAATGATACATTTTCAAAAGTTATAATTTCTTTATTTTTTACTAATGTTTTCATGTTAGTTTCATCTACATTAAGTTCATCTTTTATACTTGCGGAATATTCTAAAATCTCACTTATTCTAGATGCTGATGCTGATGCTTTCGTAAATGTAACAAGTAAATTAGCAACAACTATTAAAGCCAATAAAACCTGTGTTATGTAATTAATTAATACTACAATATCTCCTTGAGTTAATGTACCTATATTTACATTAATTGCTCCAAAATGAAATAAAGCTATTATCCCCATATTCATTATAAATGAAGTTAGTGGATTCATTAATGCAGATAAATTTGTTACTCTTATGTATGCTTTTGACACATTCTCAGTTGTTTCTTCAATACGTAGTTTCTCATTTTCATGCCTTGCAAATGCTCTAATTACACGAACACCACTTAAATTTTCTCTAAGTACATGTCCCAGTTCATCCATTTTAGTTTGAGCAGCTTTATATAGCGGAACTGTTCTTTTCATTATTATTGCTATTACTAATATAAATACAGGAATTAAGATTGCAAAAATTAAAGACATTTTAGGGTCTATATATATTGACATTATTAATGCACCAACACATAGAAATGGAGCTCTACTTACAAGTCTAATTAACATAGCTACAGCTAATACAACTTGATTCACATCATTTGTAATTCTATTAATAAGTGTTGAATTTCCAAACCTATCTATATCTGAATATGAAAATAATGATATTTTTCTTAATAAGCCTTTTCTAATGTCATTTCCTACACTTTGACATGTATAAGAAGCATAATATTGACATAAAGAAGCTGATGCTAGTCCTACACTTATTATTATGAACATACAAACTACCATCTTTATTACATAAGATATATCATTATTCATAATTCCTATATCTATTATTTTCCCCATAAAAATTGGTAATAGAAGTTCAAGAATCGCTTCAAATAATTTAGCTCCAGAACCTATTACCGTTTCCTTCATATATGGTCTAAGAAACCTTCTAAGTTTAAACACCGTTTATTCCTCCTCAAATATTTATTTACTATATACTTTATTATTATACATCAATGTATAATAATGCAATAGCATAAATTATTAACAATGTGAGTTATCATACAATTCAATACATACTAACCATTTGCTTTACATGTATCCAAAATCATTTTGTAATCTAAGTTATTAATTTCTGCATACATTATTTTTTTCTTATCCAAAGTAGAAATATATTTATTATTATGATAGTCGTAATCCACTAATTCAAAGAAAAATTTTTGAAGCACCTTATATATATCATAATTAACTGCCCCTTCATCTAAATATAATGTACAATATTGAAGCATATAAATATATATGAGATAAATATGAAATGTAATTTCTTCCTTATAATCTTCATATGCATTATGTTCTTTAAACTTCTTAACCAAACATCGTAGTGCATTCATTTTATCTTCTATTTGAATATTCTCATCACCATTACTTGTAATTGATTCCAGATTATTTGAGTAGTAATACAAAACAAGATCTGTTGCATAAACTTTTTTCAAATACAACATTACAACCGGAAGAAAATCTATATCTTCAAAAGTTACCTTTTCTCTAAATTTAATATTATTATCAACTATTATGCTTCTTCTTATAATTTTACTCCACAAAAATCCTGGATAAGCAACAAGATGTCTTCTTTTTTCTAAATTTAACTCTCCCCATGTTTTTTCAATTGTTGTTAATGCATTCTTTTTAGCACTCCCATTATAAAAGCCGCAATCTACCATATCATAATTTCCGCTACTAGCTAAGTTATATAACTGCTCATACATATCTTTTTCCACATAATCATCACTATCAACAAACCCTAAATATTCACCTTTTGCAGCCTCAATTCCTCTATTTCGTGCACCACCTGGGCGTTTATTTTCATTAAGATTTATCAAAGTTATTTTCTCTGAATATTTTTCCTCATATCCGTTTAAAATATCTATACTTTTATCTGTAGAACAATCATTAATTAATATTATTTCAATATCCTTTAAAGTTTGATTAACAAGAGATTCTAAACATCTACGTAAATACTTTTCGTTATTATATACCGGTACGATTATTGATACTTTAATCTTCATCACAATCACTATTCCTTCTCTATTAATTCATAAATATTTTATAATAAAAATATAAATTTTTAATAAACAAACATAAAGTACTAATTATTTTTTATAAACAATCAATTATTTTATCAAAAAAATCTTAAGATTAAACTAAAATAATCACTTCAGCATAATCTTAAGATTATAATCTTTTAATTAAAACAATTCACTTTTCTTGTCTCTACTCATCAACTCATTCACTATAACTTCTGGAGTTTTATTTTCAAATAATCCTCTGTATAGTCCATCAGTTATAGGCATTGAAATGCCTAACCTTTCTTTCAGTTCAAAGAAAGCCTTACATGCACTTACACCTTCAACAACCATTCCAACCTCTTTAATAGCATCATCTACATTCATTCCTTTTCCTATTAAAAGTCCAGCTCTTCTATTTCTAGAATGCATTGATGTACATGTAACTATTAAATCTCCCATTCCTGTAAGTCCATAAAATGTTTCTATCCTTCCACCAAGGACCATTCCAACTCTTGTTATTTCCTTCATTCCTCTAGTTATAAGTGCAGCTTTTGTATTATCTCCATACCCAAGACCATCAACTATCCCTGCTGCAAGTGCTATAATATTCTTCACAGCTCCACCAATTTCAACACCAATTAAATCATCATTAGTATATACCCTGAAATAATTAGTCATAAATAAATCTTGGATATCCATAGCACATCTCATATCTTTAGATGATGTTACAACTGTTGTTGGTATTTTCATTGCCACTTCTTCTGCATGACTTGGCCCTGATAATACTACTATAGGATTATTTAATTCTTCTTCCATTACAACTGAAAGTCTTTTATCAGTTCCTTCCTCAATTCCTTTAGCTATTGATATAACAGGAATATCACTTTGAATCTTTCCTTTTATCTGCTTACACATAAGTCTTATTACATGTGAAGGAACTGATAAAACTATATATTCTGCATCTTTAATTGCATCATCTATATTATTAAAAGCAGTTACTCCTTGTGGAATTTTTAAATCTTTAAGGTACTTTTCATTTGTTCTTTTATTATTAATTTCGTTCACTACATCTATGTCTCTATCATAAATGCTTACGCAATTATCTTTTTCTGCAAGTAACACAGCTAAGGCAGTTCCAAAACTTCCTCCACCTAAAAAAGTAACTTTACTCATTTCTATTATTCCTTTCTTTGTCTATATTCTATTTGAATACCTGTTCCTTTAAAATCAAAACTTTCTCTTAATTGATTTTCTAAATATCTTTCATATGAGAAATGTCTTGCTTCTGCATCATTTACAAAGAAAATAAATTTTGGTGGCTTTGTTGCAACTTGAGTTGCATAATAAATTTTCATTCTCTTAAGCCCAACTACCGGTGGTTCTTTCATAAGTATTGCTTTACTTATAACATCATTTAATATACCTGTTGCAACCCTCTTATTATAATTATCATAACAGTATTTTGCTTTTTCTAAAACCTTTTGTGTTCTTTGACCTGTTAATGCTGAAATAAATAAATATTCTGCATAGCTTAAGAATTTTAATTTACTTTGTAACTCTTTTTTAAATTTATCTAAAGTCTTATCATCTTTTTCAACAAGATCCCATTTATTTACGATTACCATAATAGCTTTTCTCATTTCATGAGCATAACCTATTATTCTTTCATCTTGCTCTGTTATTCCCTCAGTTGCATCTATCATAAGTATGCACACATCAGCTCTTTCAATTGCAGCATAGGTTCTAATAACACTATATCTTTCAATTTCTTCTTTTACTTTAGATTTTCTTCTAAGTCCTGCAGTATCTATTAGTATAAATTTACCTTCTTCAGTTTCCAGATAACTATCTATAGCATCTCTAGTTGTCCCTGGAATATCAGAAACAATTACTCTATCTTCTCCAAGAAGTCTATTAATCAATGAAGATTTTCCTACATTAGGTTTACCAATCATAGCTATTCTTATGTATTCATCTTCCTCTTCTTCGTAAATTGATTTATCAAAGTTTTCAACTATACGATCAAGCATATCTCCAAGTCCTAATCCTTGTGATGCTGAAATTGTTATAGGATCACCAATTCCCAAATTATAAAATTCATATGCATTATCTTCTTCTTTTAAAGAGTCAACTTTGTTAACTACTAAAACTACTGGTTTTTTGCTTTTTCTAAGCATATTTGCCACTTCATGATCTGCAGCCGTTAAGCCTTCTTTACCATCAACTATAAATACAATAACATCAGCAGTCTCTATTGCTATATTAGCCTGCCTTCTCATTTGTTGCACTATTATATCATTTCTTTCTGGCTCAATACCACCAGTGTCAATCATTGTAAAATTATAAGTAAGCCATTCTGCTTCTGCATAAACTCTATCTCTTGTAACACCAGGTGTATCCTCTACTATAGATATTCTCTTTCCTGCTAATCTATTAAATAAAGTTGACTTTCCAACATTCGGTCTACCAACCATAGCAACTATCGGTTTCGCCATTTTAAATTTCCTCCTCTTTATATTCGTTAAGTTTTTCTATTAAGTCTTCACCTGTAAAATCTACCACTATAACTTTAACATCCAATGCTTTTTCAATATCTTTTATTTTAATATCGTCTAACATTATCTGTTCCGTTGAATCAGCAAGTTCATATCCTTTTCTAAACATATTATCTGACATTATAAGATATTTACTTTTTATAACGCTCTTCATTTGGTCAATTATATCTGTTCCTGTTAATAATCCTGCCACTGTTATTGTTTTACCAAAATAATTATTATCTATCTTATATACATCTAATTGCACATTAGGATTCTTTTCCTTAATCTTTTTACTTGCTTCTAAAAGTTCTGGATATGCTAAAGCTCCTGTAACAATAGAAAAACTACCTTTCATATTTGTGTCTAGATCACCCAATGTATAATCTATAGCATCTCTAAAGCATCTTACCATTCCAACACCATCTTCTATTTGATGATAATTGTCATAGAATTCTGCTTCTGGAATTGGCTTTTCTGCCACAAGATAAAACTCATCTGATAATCTAACAAATGGACTTCTAGCTTCTTCATAATAACGTTTTTGTAGTTTTTCAACTCTTTCAATTTCCGCTCTAGCCCCTTCTTTAGTATAGGTTCTTACATGCGTTAAATTTTCTCTATATTTTGTAACTCCAATTGGAACTACAGCTACACTATCCACTTGTGGATATAATTCATACAAATCCTCAATTGTTCTTAAAAGTTCATCTCCGTTGTTTATATCAGGAATGCTTACTATCTGGGCATTAAGCTGTATTCCTGCTTCTGCAAGCCTTTTTAATCGTTCCATAATGTTTCCTGCAAATCTATTATTAAGCATCTTAACTCTAAGTTCTGGGTTTGTTGTATGTACTGAAACATTTATAGGACTTATATGATAATTTATAATTCTATCAATATCTTCTTCCTTCATGTTTGTTAATGTAACAAAATTTCCTTGAAGAAAAGATAATCTCGAATCATCATCTTTGAAGTAAAGACTATTTCTCATACCTTTAGGTAACTGATCTATAAAACAAAAAATGCATTTATTGCTACATCTCTTTGCTTTATCTATAAGACCTCCACCAAATTCTATTCCTAGATCTTCTTCATAATCTTTTTCTATTTCTATTTCCCAGATTTCTCCGCTATCAGCCTTCTCTATTTCAAGCACTAATTCTTCATCTTCAGACAAAAATTTATAGTCTATAATATCTTTAACTTCTTTACCGTTAATAGAAATAAGCGAATCATTTTTTTCAATTCCAACTTCTTCAGCAATACTGCCTGGAGTTATGTTTGTTATAATACTTTTCATAATTTCTCTCCTTATTATAACATACTATCTATCCTTGTTATATTACATGATTACTTTGTTTAAGTCAATAAAAGTGTTTATGTAAACTTAATATTTTTATTATTGGTAATAGATATTTTTGTTATTCAATTAAGTTTCAATTGTTATAGAATTGCTTTACTTAAAATTTACAAAACATACCTATAATTTTAATATCAATGATCTAATATTATATTATTACCATTACTTATAATAAGTTTAAAGGTTGTGATTTTATTTGGAAAATGTATCAGATATAACTTTATATAAAAACCTTCAGAAGTTATTAACTAAAGCAAATATATATTCAGTTTTTCAACCCATTATTTCTTTAAAAGACGCTAGCATACTTGGGTATGAAGTATTAATCAGAGATATATCAAATTTAATGAGTCCTCAAGAACTAATTAACTCAGCTATTAAATACGATAAAATAATTCAACTTGAAAGTCTGTTTATAAAAAAGGATTTAGAAAATTCATCAAAAAATGAAATAAAAGAAAAATTATTCATAAATATAAGTCCATTATTTTTACACAAAAAAGAATTATTTAATGAATTAGTTATAAATTTTTCAAAAGAAAATTCAATAGGTCTAGGAGATATCATCTTAGAAGTTACAGAGCAAGAAAATATATATTCTGATAATATTTTTAAGCAGAATATTGAATACTATAAATACAAGCATTATAAAATAGCTATTGATGATTTAGGTTCTGAGCATTCATCATTAAACAGAATTTCTGTGATCAAGCCTGAATTTATAAAACTTGATATGCAGCTTATACGCAATATTCATAAAGATGAAATTAAACAAGCCATTGTAAAAAGTATGTGCCAGCTTGCCAATTCAATAGGATCTTATATAATTGCTGAAAGTATTGAAAGTGAACATGAACTTCAAAAATTAATATATTTAGATGTTCATTATGGCCAAGGATATTATTTGCAAAAACCTGCTGAGAAACTATTTCCCCTAAAGGATGAGATATATAAAAAAATAATTAATTTCAATATAATCAACAGTAATAGACCATCATATACTATAAGTACTCTTTCAACTCCATCTAAAACAATAACCTCTAACATTTTGGTTAGTAAAGTAGATGAAGAGTTTAAAAAAAATACTAAATTACTTAGTATGTGCGTTGTTGACAATGATATTGTTAAAGGAACTGTTACTAGAAATTCATTTTATACCAAACTTGGTAGTATGTATGGCTATAGCCTCTATTCTTTTAAACCTATATCATCAATAATGAACAAAACCTTTCTATCTATATCAAAAGAAAATATTTTTTTCCTGTCCTTTAGAGGCGTTTAACAACAATCAAGCTAAGCGTAATACTTAGCTTGACAATTCGCCATATAAAAAAAGCTGAAATTAAATATTATCTAATTTTCAGCTATATTTATTGTAGAAATCAAAGTCTCTCAATTATTCATTTAAATCTACATAAACTCCATCTTTTGAAAAAATAGTCCATTCGCAAATGTTAGTAACATGATCTGCTATTCTCTCTAAATACTTAATTACAAACAACATTTGTGCTCCATCATTAACCAACTCTTCATGTACCTTTATCTTTTTAATAATTTTATTAAATAAATTTTTGTAAAATGCATCTACTTTATCATCTTCTGCACAAATTTTATATGCCGCTTTAACATCATTATTTGTATAAGCTTCTACTGATGCTTTAATCATTTCTCTTACTTTTTGTTCCATATCCCAAAGTTCATTTATATCTCCATTAAAAGCACTTAAGTTTTTTCCCATTTTTTTAGTTATCTTACATATGTCAATTGCATGATCTGCCATTCTTTCTAAATCAGTAACTATTTTAGATGCTGCAAAAACTCTTCTAAGATCCTTTGCAAGTGGCTGTTCAGTTGCAATGAACTTAATGCATTCTTCTTCTATTTCCTTTTGCATATTATCAACTTCATCATCATTGTCAATAATTATATCTGCTTTTTCTAAATCATACTTTTTTAAGCAGATCATACTTTCATATATTTGTTTTTCAACTAGACTAGACATTGATAATAAATCCCTATGAATATTTTTTACCCTTATATGTTGTGAACCTCTTGTCATAATTTTACACCCTTCCTTTTAACCAAATCTACCTGTTATATAATCCTCTGTTCTTTTATCTCTTGGATTATAGAATATATCTTCTGTTTTTCCAAACTCTATAACTTCTCCATTTAAGAAAAATGCTGTTTTGTCAGCTATTCTACCTGCCTGTTGCATATTATGAGTTACTATTATTACTGTATAATTCTTTTTAAGTTCATCCATAAGATCTTCCATCTTTGATGTTGAAATAGGATCTAGTGCTGAAGTTGGTTCATCCATTAATATAACTTCTGGAGAAACTGCTAAAGTTCTTGCAATACACAATCTTTGTTGTTGACCACCTGACATTCCAAGGGCACTTTCTTTTAATCTGTCTTTAGTCTCATCCCAAAGTGCAGCACCTTTTAAGCTTTTTTCTACAATTTCATCAAGTACTTTTTTGTTTTTTATACCATGAATTCTTGGACCATATGAAATATTATCATAAATAGACATTGGAAATGGATTAGGTCTTTGGAATACCATACCTATTCTTTTTCTTAAATGTATTTCATCATAATCTTTATATATATCTTTTCCTTCAAATAAAACTTCCCCTGTAATTTTTACACTTTCAATTAAATCATTCATTCTATTTATTGTTCTTAAATAAGTCGATTTTCCACATCCTGAAGGACCAATTAGTGCTGTAACTTCATTTTTATTTATTTTCATATTAATATCTTTTAATGCTTGCTTCTCTCCATAATATAAACATAAATCTTTAGTTTCAATAATGCTCATGATTAACTCTCCTACTTTCGCCACATAAATTAACTCTATTTTTATTGTCCACCGTACTTTTTCATAATTCTTTTTCCTATTAATTTAGCTAATATATTGAATAAAAGAACTGATATTATAAGAACCGCTGCTGTTCCGTTTGCTATTTGGGTAGCATCTGCTACAATACCTTCCGAATTTAGCTTCCATATATGAACTGCTAATGTTTCTGCTGGTCTAAATAATGAAAATGCTGATTTACTATTAACCAGACTTATAGTATTAAAGTTTAAAGCTTTTGAGCTTAAACCTGCCGTATATAAAAATGCTGCTGCTTCTCCAAAAATTCTACCTGCTGCTAAAATTACACCTGTTAAAATTTCACCCATGGCACTTGGTACTGTAATTTTAACAAGAGTCTGCCATTTCGTAGCTCCAAGACCTAAAGATGCTTCTTTAACTCTTTTGCTTGCTGTTGCAATTGCATTTTCTGATATTCTCGTCATTGAAGGTATGTTTAATATTGTAACTGATAAAGCACCTGCAAGGATTGAATATCCCCACCCTAATTTATTTACAAAAATAAGCATACCGAACATTCCAATAACTATAGAAGGTAGAGAAGACATTGTTTCAAGACACATTCTTATAAAATTAAGAACTTTTCCTTCTTTAGCATACTCTGATAAATATATACCTGCTCCAATACCAATTGGTACTGTTATAAGTAAAGAAATTAATAACATATAAAATGAGTTAAATAACTGTGGACCTATTCCTCCACCAGCTCCCGATATTTTAGGCTTTCCAAACAAAAAGCTTGGCTTTAACATGCTTCCACCTTTATATAATATATACACAATAAATAAACCAAGTAATAACACTATAAACGTACTTATTGCATAAAGTATAAATGTTGCAATTTTATCTACTTTTTTAGCATTCATTAGACAGCACTCCTTTTTTCAATTCTTCTCACAATCAATATGAAAATGAATGATATTATTAACAATATTAATGCTAATGTCCATAATGCATCATTCCATGCTGTTCCACTTACTGTGTTTGCCATGTCCATAGTTATTATACTTGTCAAAGTTGACATTGATGAAAGAATACCATCAGGTATCTTAACTGTGTTTCCTATAACCATTTGTACTGCTAATGCCTCTCCAAAAGCTCTAGCAATCCCAAGAACTACCCCTGTAAGTATTCCTGATTTTGCACCTGGAACAATAACCCTTGAGATTGTTTGCCATCTTGTTGCACCAAGGCCATATGATGCCTCAATGTGATCCATAGGTATAGTCTTTATAGCATCTATTGATAATGTTGCTATTGTAGGTAATATCATAAGTGATAGTACTAATACTCCTGCAAGTAACGAGTACCCCATACCACCAACATTATTTTTTATAAAAGGGACTAAAACAGAAATTCCTACCCATCCATATACAACAGATGGTATTCCAACTAAGACCTCTAATGATGGTTTTATTAATTTATTACCTATTCCTTTTGATATTACATTTACAAATATGGCTAAAGCTATAGCAATAGGCGCGCTTATAACAACTGCGCCTACACTAACCAATGTTGAGCCTAAGATGAAAGCCAAAGCTCCAAAAGAAGGAGAATTTTCTTGTCCAGGCTTCCAATTATTAGTGAATAGAAACTCTGATATGCTATAGTGATTTTGCGTAAATGTTTTTATCCCTTTAGATCCTATAAAAATTATTATAGCTACTGTGATTAATATAATGAGTATTCCACAAAAGTTTGCAAAAATCTGACCTATATACTCATTCTTAATCCTTTCCTTTAAACTTCTTTTTTCCATCTTAACTCATCCTCTAATTTAAAATTATTTATGTTTTTTTCTATTTTACTTTCATTTCTGATCCTGATATAAATCCTAAGTTTTCTAAGCTTTCATTATTTTCACTACTTGAAACAAATTCAATAAATTCTTTCGCTGGGCTTGTTGCTTCCCCTTTTGTATACATATGTCCATATGACCAAAATGGATATGATCCATCACAAATATTAGCTTTATCTGAACTTACTCCATCAATACTAACAACTGCCAATGCTTCTTTAGCCTCTTCATTGTTCATATATGCAAGGCCAACATAACTTATTGCTCCTTCATTTTCTTTCATAGCTGTAAGTACCGCACCGTTAGAATCCTGCATAACTCCAATTGAATCATTTTCAAGTGAAGCATCACCATCCAATATAGTTCTTTCAAAAGTAGCTCTTGTACCAGAACCAGATTTTCTATGAACTATAAATATTTCCTTATTAGGTCCACCAATTTCACTCCAATTAGTAACTTTTCCTGAAAATATATCCTTAATTTGATCTTTGGTCAAATTTGTAATTCCAAGACTTTTACTAACTACAACTCCAAACCCTTGTGCTACTACTTGATGATCAACTAGTTCTTTTGCTTTATCTGTATCTAATTTTTCTTCTGCCAATAGATCTGAATTTCCTATATCAACGCTACCTTCAAGTACTTGAGTAAGTCCTGTTCCTGAGCCACCTGCTTGTGCACTTATTTCGACTTCTGAATATTTTTCATTAAACTTTTCAATTGATTGTTCCATTAATGGTAATAAAGCAGATGAACCACTTATTGTTAATGTACCACTTAATCCTTCTTGAGCTTCACCGTTGTTTGTGTCAGCACTTCCATTACCACCACAGCCTATCATTCCAATTCCAATCATAGCTACAAGTAAAGTACCAACTATGTATTTTAAAGATTTCTTTTTCATTATTTTTCCTCCGTAAGCGATATGTTTTAACATCAATTTAATATACCTATTTATTTTGTCCTTTACAAAACTAATGATAAACTTTGAAAGTTAATAAATTATTAGAATAATGTTAAGATATTAGTCAGTTATGTTAATAAAATTTAACATAACGTTCTATATATGAATAGTTTCTATTTAAATAAAAAATACTTAGAAATATATTTCCTAAGTATTTTTTACAAGTAAATATGTTTTTATTCGCTCTAAAGATATGGTATTTTAATTTTAAATGTAGTCCCAACCCCAAGCTCACTTTCTACATCTATCTGACCGTTAAAAATCTTAACTATATGTTTAACTATAGCTAAGCCTAATCCTGTACCACCCTTTTTACGCGACTTATCTACCCTATAGAATCTTTCAAATATTCTTGGTATATCTTCTTTCGGAATACCAATTCCATCATCAATAATATCTAAACAATAATATTGTTCATCGTTATAGCTATTTATTGTTATTTTACCTTTATCATTAGAATATTTAACTGCATTTTCTATCAAGTTTAGCACCAATTGATGAAATTTATCCTTATCTCCTAAGATATTTTCACAATTTTCATCATTATATTCAATTTCCACATTTTTATTTACAGCTATTTTTCTCATTACATTTATGACATCTTCAATTATGTTTTCTGGTGAAAACTCCCCAACTTCTGAGACTAAATTACTTTCAATATTAGATAATACTAATATATCATTTATAAGGCGTGTTAATCTTTCAGCCTCTTTATTTATTATATCTAAAAATTTTTCTCTAGTTTCATCATCTTTAACTATCCTCAATGTTTCTGCAAAGCCTTTAATTGAAGTCAGTGGTGTCTTTAATTCGTGAGAAACATTAGCTACAAATTGCGTTCTCATAAGTGCAACTCTTTTTATATCAGTAACATCTTGAAATAAAATTACTCTTCCTATATTCTGAGAGTCATTTATTATATCAGATTTTTTTATTTTTATTTCCCTTTCTATTGGATGAAGAACTTTTATTTCCTCTTCATTTTTATCTTCGTTCTTCAAAAATGACTTTATATCATAATCACTTACATAATCAAATATACATTCACCAACTATATTTTTCTTTATGCCAAGTAAGGTTCCAACATATGGATTAATTAATATTACATTGCTATCTTCATCTATTGCAATTATTCCACTTTCTACACTATTTAATATAGATTCAACTTTATTCTGCTTATCAACCACTTCTTTAATTTTGATTTGAAGCTGTTCAGCCATTTTGTTAAATGTATTACTTAAAGTTCCAAGTTCATCATTACTTTTTATGTTTGACCTTATTTTATAATCACCATGACTCATCTTTGATGTTACTGATTCCAATTCTTTTATTGGCTCAACAATTATTCTAACCAACCTAAATGATAAAAATAATGAAAATACAATGACAACTGCAATTATAAATAAATAATATTTAAGATTAGCTTGTTCAAACATATTTACAGTACTTATTGGTATAGATGTCCTTAATACTAAATTATCACTGACTTTACTTGCATAATACATAAGTTTAGTATCCAAAGTCTCACTATACCTTATCTGATATCCACTTCCATCTTCAAAAGCTTTCTTTATCTCTAATCTTTCCTTATGATTTTCATTACTTTTAATTTCATTATCATATAATACGTCTCCATTTTTATTAACCAAAGTAATTCTAATTGGAGTATTATTGATTTTAACTTCGTTAAATTTGCTCAAATCATGCTTATCAAAATCCTCATTTTTACTTATAAGATAGTTTACGTTCACAAGTATTTGCTTTGTATTATTTATTTCTCTTAAATTAATTAATGTTATAAATGATGATGTTAATAATAATATAGCAAATAAAACAGTTACCATTACAGATGTTAGTATTTTGTTCCTCATATTATTCCTCTGGGTTAAATCTATACCCTACTCCTCTAATAGTCTCAATGAATCTTGGATTCTTATCATCCTCTTCTATTTTCTTTCTCAAGTATCTTATGTGTACATCAACAGTTCTTGTTTCTCCTATATATTCATACCCCCATATTTTGTCTAATAAAACTTCTCTTTTAAGTATCTTTCCTTTATTTTTAATTAATATTTGAAGAAGCTCAAATTCTTTTAGACTCAAGTCCACTTTATTATTATTTACTACTACTTCATGGCGCTCAAAATTTACAGTTAAGCTCTTTGATTTATATATTTCACTATCACTTTCGCTAAAAGTATTTGTTCTTCTTAGAACCGCTTTAACTCTTGCCAATAATTCTCTCACTGAAAAAGGCTTAGTTATGTAATCATCTGCCCCTAATTCCAATCCCAATATTTTATCTAACTCTTCGCCTTTAGCAGTAAGCATTATTATTGATGTATTTTTCATTTCATTATTTCTCTTAATTTCTTTACAAACATCAAAACCATCCATTCCTGGAAGCATTAAATCAAGAAGCATTAAACTTGGCTTATTCTCGTTTGCAATTTTTAATGCATCAATTCCATTATTAGCCTCCATCACTTCATATCCTGCACTTTGTAAATTAAATTTTAATAACTCAACAATATGTTCTTCATCATCAACTATTAGTATTTTTTCTTTAGACATATTTTTCCCCCCTATTTTAGGAATACAAAAGAAAACATTCTTCCATAAGCTCCTTCACTTTTTCTATATGAATATAATTTAATATCTTCATTACAATAAGTACATATTCCTAAAGTAAATATGTTTTTTTCATCTACGCCACTTTTTATTAGATCATCTTCAACGCAGCACTCTAAATTTAGATTTCTTCCATTAAATAATTTATTTTTATCAATATCATATTTTTTTTCTATAAATTTATCTTTAAGTTCTTCAGAAACTTCATAGCAACATTTTCTAATATGAGATCCAATATAGGCTTTAATATTTTTTTCATTGCATTTAAATTCATTCTTCATTTTTTCTATGGTCTTAAAGGTTATTGATTCAAATGTACCTCTCCATCCACTGTGTATAGCTGCTACTACTTTTCTCACTTCATCTACTAATATTACTGGCACGCAGTCTGCTGTAAAAATACCTACTGCTATTTTTTTTATATTAGTTATTACCGCATCACCTTCCATGTCATTTATATCTTTTCCAGTGTACTCTAATATTTTATCACTGTGTATTTGTTTTATATATACAACTTTTTCCAGATTAAATTCTCCACTTAAAGAATTCAAATACTTTTTTCCTTCCTCAGTAGCTCTGTTAAAGCTTCTATTTTTTTCTGCATTTGTAAACACAACTTGAAATTTATCACTATCTAAAATCAAATAATCCTCTTTCTTTATAAGAGAATCTAACAGAACTTTGTTCATTTAACTATATCCTCCTAGTCTTAACCCTTACATTATTAATATTAACATTATATATAAAAATTAGTATATCTTTTAACTAATTTTTAACTTATTAATAACACAAATCATTTTTAATTGTTTTTTTATATATAAAAAGGATATTGAAACTTACTTCTCAATATCCCAGTTTTTTTATGTTGTAAGGTTTTTTATTTCTTCAAGAAAAGTATTAATATCCTTAAACTGTCTGTAAACTGATGCAAATCTAACATAAGATATTTCATCAAGCTCTTTTAATTTGTTCATAACCATTTCACCAATATCCTTAGATGGAATTTCTGTAAGCATGCTATTAGAAATTGTTTTTTCTATGTCATTTGCTAAATCTTCCATTTGTTTTCTTGATATTGGACGCTTTTGGCAAGCTATTATTAAGCCATTTATTATTTTTTCTTTATTAAAATTTTCTCTAGTTAAGTCTTTTTTTATTACCAATATAGGAAAATCTTCTATTTTCTCATATGTGGTATATCTTTTATTACATCTTAAACATTCTCTTCTTCTTCGAATTGTTGTATTGTCATCTGTTGATCTAGAATCAACCACCTTACTTTCTTCAAAAGAACAAAAAGGACACTTCATTTACATCACCTCTTAACTTTAGTGCATCAACTTTACTTATATATATTATAACGTCATTCTTCTTATATTGCTATATATTATTTATATCATTATCTATTTCACCTTGTGATTTCACCAGTATAACATCCGCTCCTATTTTTACTATATTTTTCCACGGTATTTCTTTTTCTTCATCCTTCCCAAACCATGATTTAACTTCTCCTGGTAATATTAAAGAAATTACTTTATTTGTATCACAGTCTATTTTCAAATCTCTAATAAATCCAAGTTTACTTCCAGTTAGCACATCTATAACTTCCATATTTCTCATTCCATTGATTGAATGTAATTCTAACTCCATCAAATCTCCCCCATAAATTTTTATTTTTTATGTAGTTTAATTAATCTATATTATTAAATATATGATTCATTTTCTTATTTATTATTGGCTTCTATACATATTTTTAATAAAGTTTACAAGATTTAAAAGACGTTCAAAATATTTTTGAACGCCTTTTTGTAATTAAACATGTTTTCTCATATGCTTTAATGCTGTTTTTTCTAGCCTAGAAACTTGTGCTTGGGATATACCAATTTCTTCGGCCACCTCCATTTGAGTTCTTCCATTAAAAAATCTTAAATTCAATATTAGTTTTTCTCTATCTGTTAATTTTTTCATAGCCTCCTTTATTGATATATTTTCAAGCCAGCTTTCATCAGTATTTTTTGTATCACTTATTTGGTCCATTACATAAATTGCATCTCCGCCATCATGATATATAGGTTCAAATAAAGACACTGGATCTTGAATTGCATCCAATGCAAATACTACTTCTTCTCTTGGCAATTCTAACTCTTTTGCTATTTGAGAAACCGTTGGTTCTTTGTTATTATCTTTTATAAATTTTTCTCTTGTTATTAAAGCTTTATAAGCTATATCCCTTAATGACCTGCTAACTCTAATTGAATTATTATCTCTTAAATATCTACGGATTTCACCTATAATCATAGGTACTGCATATGTAGAAAATTTTACATTCTGTGATAAATCAAAATTATCTATTGATTTCATAAGACCAATGCATCCTACTTGAAATAAGTCATCAATATTTTCCCCTCTATTATTAAAACGTTGAATTACACTAAGTACTAATCTTAAATTTCCCTTTATAAATGTTTCTCTTGCATTTTTATCTCCTGCTTTCATTTGCAATAGCAATTGCTTTTTTTCTTTTTCTTTAAGTATAGGAAGTTTTGCTGTATTAACACCACATATTTCCACCTTGTTAATTATCACAAAATTTTCCTCCTTTCGGAAGTAATGATATGTATTGCATTAATCATTATTTCCGATAGCAGATACTTTTATACTCAAAGACAACCTAAATCATTCTACTTATTTCTTTTTTTAATCTTCTAATAATTTTCTTTTCTAATCTAGATATATAAGATTGTGATATTCCAAGCATATCCGCAACTTCTTTTTGTGTCTTTTCTCTTGTTCCATTTAATCCAAATCTTAATCTTACAATTTCTTTTTCTCTATCATTCAAGCTTTTTAGTGCTATAAGTAAAAGCTGCTTGTCCACCTCATCTTCTATTAAATTATATACGGTATCATTATCTGTCCCTAATATATCTGAAAGCAATAATTCATTTCCATCCCAGTCAATATTTAATGGTTCATAAAATGATATTTCTGCTTTTACTTTGCTATTTCTCCTTAAATACATTAAAATTTCATTTTCTATACATCTAGATGCATATGTTGCAAGCTTTATTTTCTTTTCAGGATTAAACGTATTTACTGCTTTAATAAGCCCAATTGTTCCTACTGATATTAAATCTTCTACATTTACACCTGTATTTTCAAATTTTCTTGCAATATAAACTACTAGTCTTAAATTTCTTTCTATTAATATACTTCTAATACTTTCATCACTATTTAATTTATTAACTAAATCTTCCTCTTCATCCTTAGATAATGGTGGTGGAAGTGCATCATTACCGCCTACATAATATAATCCTCTTCTAAATACTTTTAACTTACTTATTAATTTATTTAATAATACAATTATCTTTTCCACTTTGAATCCTCCTATACTATTCCTCTTGATAATAATGCATTAAATGTACTATTTTTGCTGAATTGATCACTACATGGACATATTATTGCATCAATTTTTCTAAATTCTAATCCATGATCTTTTATATTTACATTATTAACTCTAATACCTACAAGTATTCCATTTGATTTTACTGTTCTATAAGGTATATGATATATATTATTTCCCTGGAAATTCACATCACCTAACAAGCTTTCTTCAACTATTATGCAAGGTAAGTTTGTTATTGGTTCTCTCAATTCATTTCCTGTGTCTAAAAATCCTTTAAATATATAGTTTTTATTTTCTATATAACACTCTACAGAAAATATGTAATTATTTACAAAATTTTGTTCTTTAATATAGTAACTAATTCTATCAATAACTATAAATAGTATCATAAAACTTAAAATCACATATTTAATTGAATACTTTGCAATACTAAATTTCTCACCTAATATATATATATTTTCTTTTAGTGAAAACAGAAAACATATTCCACTTAATGTAAATGAAACCATTAAAAATATTGTAGTAGTCTTAAGTAAATTAATGATACTTGTTTTTCCATAAGTAATCCAAACCATTATTATTGCCATAATTATTTGAAATGGGAAGTAACTAAAAATCTTCAATTCTGGAATCAGTAATACCACTGTATATATGCTTCCTAAAAAACTTGAAAATATCATTATATTTGTCTTACATTTATGATGAATTAATTTCATAGTTAATAATAGCAGAAACAAATTTACTATAAAATTTTCTAATATTAAAACATCTATATATATTTCCATTTTTATTCCTCCATCATATGAATTCATTATAGACTCATCTGTCTTAAAAATTTGTCACAATCTAATAACATATTAATATTTTTTAACTTTAACTTTTTACATTTACTTACATCATTTTTTGTAGACTACTTTTTATATGATAAAATAACTTTTTATGATTTTTTTTACTTTTTCACAATTTAATTTGTAAAATAAAAAAGTGGCTTCGCCACGCTTTATACGTAAAATATAAACCTTAATACTATAAAATAAGTAATTATTCAAACACATTTTTAAATAAGAAGGCACTTTTGCGGGACTATAATTTATTTTTTAACGTATTGAACTATCTAAGTTACAGAAAACCTCTATTCTTAAGGCTTTTGCTATTATAAAAATTTTATACTTTCCTATACGTTAAAAAATCGCCAAGGCGACTATGATATGATTCTCTATAAAATATAAATCCAATAGAATACAATAACTTTAATTTTAAAAATCGTTTACCCGTAGTTTTTTCATCCCATCCTGTTTTTTCTGAGAAAGCCTGCGAAAAGGACAGGCGCATATAATTTATTTTTTATTCTTTAGTCTTTATATTTTATTTATTACAATATTATGAAAAATAACTTAGTCACTGGTTATCTAAATATATAAATTACTAAATAATAAAAAATTATAGCCTTAAAAGATAATTCTTTTAAGGCTATAATTTAAATATATAAAAAAGTAAATATTAATGTTTCTTTTGTCTTCTTAAAAATACAGGTATATCTAAATCATCTGATTCATAACTATTATTTGAAGTTATAATTGGTTCAACTGTTGCTGCAACCTCTTCTTTAACAGGAGTATTATTTATTGGCTTAACACTCTCTTTAGCTATTGGTTCTATAGAAGGTTGACATTCAAATCCTGTTGCGATTACTGTAATTCTTATTTCTTCTTTTAAAGACTCATCAATTACAGCTCCAACAATAATATTAGCATCTGGATCAACCGCTTCACGTACTACATCTGCAGCATCATATACTTCTAACGCTCCAAGATCTGCTCCACCAGTAAAGTTTATTATAACATCTGTAGCTCCATCGATTGAAGTTTCTAATAATGGTGATGAGATTGCCTGCTTAACTGCATCTTGTGTTCTTGTCTCACCCTTACCAAAACCAACTCCCATATGTGCTAATCCTTTATCAAGCATAACTGCTTTTATATCCGCAAAGTCTGCGTTAATAACACCAGTTATAGTAATTAAGTCTGAAATTGCTTGAACCCCTTGTCTTAGCACTTCATCAGCCAATTTGAACGAATCTAAAAGTGTTGTTTTCTTATCAGCCATTGTTAGAAGTCTTTCATTTGGTATTATAACTAAAGTATCAACTTTTTCTTTTAGATTTTCAATCCCCATTTCTGCATGTCTCATTCTTCTCTTTCCTTCAAATGGGAAAGGCTTAGTAACTACACCTACAGTTAATATATCCATAGATTTTGCTATTTCAGCAACTACTGGTGCTGCTCCTGTTCCAGTTCCACCGCCCATTCCAGCAGTAATAAATACCATATTAGCTCCTTTAATAGCAGCTGTAATTTCTTCTCTGCTCTCTTCAGCAGCTTTTTTACCTATTTCTGGATTAGCTCCTGCACCAAGCCCTTTGGTTAATTTTTCCCCAATTTGTATTTTTTGACTTGCATTAGAAAGCAATAACGCCTGTTTATCTGTGTTTATTGCTATAAACTCAACATTTTTTAATCCTTCAACTATCATTCTGTTAACGGCATTGCTACCACCGCCACCACAACCAATTACTTTTATATTGGTTAATTCTTGCATATCTGAATCAAAATCTAACAAATTAATTCCTCCCTTTAAAAAATCTTATCCAAAAAAGTTTTAATTTTTTTTAGAATATGACTTCCTTCCTCATTTTCGTCTAATAAAAATTCTGTTTCATTCGTTTGAATTTCTTCAACTATTTGAGGTTTATTACTATCCTCTAATAAATTTAATCTATCATATACTTCTTTTGCTAATGCTAAAGAAGTTATATTTTCTGAATTTTTTATTCCTAAGTCTACTTTGCTTACAATCTTAGTCTTTCTCTTAATAATAGCTTTTGCAAACGTATTTATATTTTCAAAATAGCTTAAACCATCCCCATATAAAATTATACTACAAATTCTATCATAATGACCAGTCTTTTTTAATTCAGTATTGACATGAATTAATATTTCTTCAATTCTAGCATTAGTTACTTCATAGAATAATTCTTTAGATACCTTAGTTGTCCCTACTTGTATATCATCATCAAGTGATTCATCTTTATATAATGATTCATAGTTTCCTGAATAAATTATTTTTATATTATCTGCTTCCATAAATGAAAATTTGCCACATATAGCTAAATCATTAGATATATTATTTCCACCAATCGGAATACTAGTTAAATTTTTAGGTATTCCATTATTAAACAAGCAAATATCAGTTTTTCCAGCTCCTACATCTACTAATACAACATCTCCCATTGCATTAGTACCATTCAAAAATATTTGCTTGCCTGAAAATATATTAAGGGTAATATATTTTATTGTATACTTAGTATTTTTAAAAATGTCATAATATTTTTGTATTTCATCTTTATCACCAATTAAAATTGTCAGATTTAATTCAAGTTCATTACCAGTTAAATTTATAATATCTTTATGTAATACTTTACCATCTAGAATATAAAAGTTGACCATTGTATCTACAATACATTCATTTTCTTTTAACATTATGGTTTCTTTTGCTTTTTTTATTCCATTAATAATATCTAGCTTAGTAACTCTCTCATTTTTTATTTTACAAAAAGTTCTTATTTCTTTAATTGATGTTTTCCTTGCTGAAATACCAATAGATATATTACCTATTTCTTTATTAGTACTTTCCTGTAAATCCCTTAATAAAGATAATACGGATATTCTACATTTTTCAATATCTGTCACCAGCCCTTTTTCTATCCCCATGGATTTACAAGACTTTACCCCTAATATATCCATTTCACCTTCTTTATTTGATGCTGCCATTGATGCTGACAACTTTTTACTTCCGAAGTCTATGGATGTTATTATTCCTTGCTGCATTTTTCTCTATCCTTTCTATGTAGAAAAAATCTACTAATAGAAATATATTCAACAAACTTCTATAAATTCCTCTTTAAACTTTGCAATATATTATATTTTTTTATATTAATTTTATCATATTTCAATGATTTTAAAATTATTTTCTTAAAATAAAAAATCAGGAAAATATATTATATATATTTTCCCAATTTTATACAACCCAAATTATGTTTCTATTCATAAGAAATAACTACAGATACCCTATCATTTTGTAAATAGTTCTTTCTTAAGTTTTTTTAATGCTTTTTTCTCTATTCTAGATACATAAGATCTTGATATTCCTAAATTAACAGCTATCTCTCTTTGAGTCTTACATTTTCCATCAATTAATCCATATCTCATTATCAATATTGAGCTCTCTCTTTTAGTTAATGATTCACCTAACTTTCTATATAAAGCTTTTACTTGTAAATTACGTTCTACATTTTCAAGTACACAATCCTTTTCGCTGCTTAATATATCTATCAAACAGAATTCATTACCTTCTTTATCAACACCAATTGGATCCTGAAGATAAACTTCACTTTTTTGCTTTTTATTATTTCTAAATAGCATTAATATCTCATTTTCAATACATCTTGATGCATAAGTAGCTAGTCTAGTACCCTTACTAGAATCAAATGAATCTATTGCTTTTATTAAGCCAACAGTACCAATTGATATCAACTCATCAACATCTTTGTTGGGAAAAGAATATTTTTTAACTATATGTGCAACTAATCTTAAGTTTCTCTCAATCAAAATGCTTTTAGCCTCTTTATCTCCATTTTTAAGTTTATCTAGATACATCTGTTCTTCTGTCTCATCAAGAGGTAATGGAAAAGTGTTGCTATTTGTGATATATCCTGTGAGTAATACTGAGTTGCATAGTAAATTAATTAAACTATTTAATACAAACACCTCGTTCCTCCATAACAGTGCTTGATATTATAATATGTTTATATTTTATAAAAGTTGCTTATATAGATTTATTTTTTTCCTAGCACCCTTTTTATATAATTTAAATTTAATTATTCAAAGCTAATACTATATCTTTAAATATAGGAGCTGCCGTATCACCACCACCTAATGATTGATCCTGGATTTCAGGTGTAAAAATTACCATTGTATATTCTTTGCCATTTAATTCAAAGTATCCTGCAAACCATCCATGTGTGTGATTATTATTTCCTGTAGCCGATCCGGTCTTTCCTCCTGTAAATATATCTTCTATATAAGCATTTTTTCCTGTACCATTAACTACAACTTCTCTCATAGCATTTTTTAGTATCTTAGAAGTAGTTTCACTATATATCCTTTTTTCTTCCGTCTTAAATTCTTTTATTGTATTATCATTTTTATCAATTATAGCTTCAACAATATATGGCTTAACATAAATTCCATTATTAGTTACAGTATTTATTGCTCCTAACATTTGAATTGGGGTTACATTCATACATTGTCCAATAGATATGTTGTTTACTCCAGCCTCTTTTTGTGGTTTTATTCCAGCCGCCTCATTTTTATTATTACCTTTAAAATTTAATACCGGCTTATATAATCCTTGATTTTCCGAATATGCGACAAGTTTATCATATCCAACCATAGCCCCTATTTGAGCAAATGAATCATTGCATGATTTTTCAAAAGCCTCTTCTACTGATAAGTTTCCATGAACAGTTTTACAAATCTGTCCAGTACACGTAAAATGATTATTAATATTTAAAAGTCCCATATCTATTGCTGATCCCAGAGTAATTATCTTATATATAGAGCCAGGCTCATAGCCAATTTGTTCTATTCCCAAGTTAATATTCGCTTCGCTTTCATCTTTTTGCATTAAAGCCCTTATTTTCCCTGTATCGCTTTCTATTATACTTACTCCTACATTTTTTAAAGAATTATATTTATCATCATCTAAAACTTTCCTAATTTTATCCTCAAAATTCTTATCTATAGTCAGTTGTAGGTTTTTATTATTTTCATTTATATTTACAGTATGTTTTGAATAAACTGCCCTATCATCTAAATAGAATTCACTTTTAGGTGATTCATTATCTTTTAACTCATCATATAACATTCCTTCAATAGAATCCTTCTCTATTTCTTTTTCATCTAATACATTTGATAACATACTACTGATATTCCAAGCTTTTTTAATATTTACAGAATCTTTTGTATATGTATATATTCCTTTTATATTTTTTAAACTATTTATCTTTTTATAAGTGTTTTCTGAAATACTATAATATATTTTTCCATTTTCTTTCATTATATCTGTATAATTAAATTGTGGATTCTCTGATTTCATAATAAAATTTAAAGCCATCAAGCTTTCCAATGTTTCCTCATAATTATTTAGACTGAATGGCTTTGTATCAATTACCAAAATGTATTGCTTATTATAATTCATTAGATCCTTACCATTTGTATCTAAAATCATATACTTCATATCACTTATATTCTCTTGCTGATGATTTTGATATGAAAGAACTACTTTTTCATTTGGATATATTTGAAGTTTAAATAATCTAAAAGTCAATACTACCAAGAATACTATAAATAAAGATAAAATTTGCATCAATCGTTTCTGCATATAAAAATTCTTAGTAAAAATATAAAACACCTACCTTCAACTAGATTCTAGCCTTATAGTAAGTGTTTTATTCATTCTAAATATTAAATTAACATTTTATAATTATTTCAATTCCAATACTGCATTAGACTTTACTAACATATCATTTGCCTTAAGCGGATGCTCAACTTTAGCTTTAAAAATCATATGAGCTCTATTGGCTACATTCGTCTTTATCTGCTTAGCTTCATCAAACATATTTTCAAGTCTTACAGTAAAATATGGAGAATTTGCACGTAATACCTCTACTTCATCATTTTCAAATACTCTATTTTTTTGAAGAATTGTAGCTGTTTTTGTTTCATCATCATATTCTTTAACTATTCCAACTATTTCATAATCTCTTACATATGATGATTCTTCATAATTTTGCTCGCCATTCTTTCCTAAATAGAAGCCTGTATGATATTGTCTGTGGCTTACTTTATTTAATATATCCATCCATTCTTCTTTGAATTCAAAGTTTTCTGGATCTTCCCAGTATGCATCCAAAGCTTCTCTATAAGCCTTAACTACTGATGCGACATAAAACTCGCTTTTCATTCTTCCTTCTATTTTAAATGAGTATATGCCACTTTTAACAAGTTCTGGTATATAATGAATCATACATAAATCCTTAGAATTCATTATATATGTTCCTTTTTCATCTTCTATGACAGGATAATATTGCCCTGGTCTTGTTTCCTCAACCAAATAATATTTATATCTGCATGCATTTGAGCAAATTCCCTTATTAGCATCCCTTCCAAGCATATAGTTAGATATTAAACATCTTCCTGAATAAGCTATACACATTGAACCATGTACAAAGGCCTCTATGTCACATCCTTCTGGAATATTCTCAGTTATTGTGTTTATTTCTCTAAATGTCAATTCACGAGCTAATACTACTCTTTTTACACCTTGCTCATACCAGAATTTTGTAGCAACCCAATTTACCGTATTGGCTTGAGTACTCAAATGTATTTCTAATTCTGGAGCAACTTCTTTTGTTATGGCAATTAGTGATGGATCTGCAATAATTACAGCATCTACCCCCATATCATATAAGCCCTTTATATATTCTCCAGCACCTTTTAAATCATAATTTCTTGCAAATATATTCAATGTTACATAAACTTTTTTTCCTCTTTCCTGACAGTAGTTTATTCCTTCTATCATTTCTTCATTAGAAAAATTATCAGAAAATGCTCTTAAATTTAATTTACCTCCACCTAAATATACCGCATCTGCACCAAAATCTATTGCTATTTTTAACTTTTCTAAATTTCCTGCTGGTGCTAAAATCTCCGGTTTTCTCTTATTCAAAAAAATTACCTCCTCTTGGTAACTGCAATTCCATCTCCCATAGGAATTACAGATGTTATTAAGTCTTTATCCTTAGTAACTAAATCTAAATATTTTCTCATTCTTTTTACTATTGTTATTTTTCTTCTTTTAACTAATTCCTGTGATGCAACCATTCCTCTAAATAATACATTATCAGCCACTATTATTCCATCCTCATTTAAGAGTCTTAAACAATGCGGCAAAAAGTGGTTGTAATGTCCTTTTCCTGCATCCATAAATATCAAGTCAAAAGGTTCATTTAAAGTTTCTAAAATTTCTAAACAATCCCCTTTTTTGATTGTTATTTTCTTAGATAAATCAAACTTATCTAAGTTCATTGTAGCATACTCAATCATCTTATCATCTCGTTCAATGGTTACAATATCAGGATTAGTTCCTGATGATTCATACATCAAAATAGCTGAAAATCCAATTGCTGTACCAAGTTCTAGTATTCTTTTAGGTTTTTTCATACTAGTAATAAACTCTAAAAATATACCTGTTTCCTTTTGTACTATAGGAACTTTATTTTCTAAAGCAAAATCTTCTATTTCTTTAAGTGTTCCACTTCTTTCTGGAACTAAACTTCTTATATAGTTTTCCATATAGTCATATGTAATATTACTCAATTTAAACCCTCCATGTCAACTAATATCCTAATTCTTTTTTCTTATTTAAAAAATCATTATATTCATTTGTAAAATAATGTGATTTATCTTTTTGCAAAATATAATACAAATAATCTGTTTTATCAGGCATAAGTGCCGCTTTTAGTGATTCTTTTCCCGGATTGCATATCGGCCCTACTGGTAGCCCTTTATATTTATATGTGTTATATGGTGAATCAGTTTCTAAATGTTTATACAGTACCACATCTACATGCTCATTCATTGCATATAAAATAGTAGCATCTATTTGGAGCTTCATATCCTTTTCTAATCTATTATAAATCACCGATGATATGAGTGGTCTATCTTTATCAACTTGAGCTTCCTTTTCTATCATAGAACCGATAGTAGTTATATCATTTATTTTACTATTATCAAAGTTAACCTCTGATTCTTCTTGTATCTGTGTTAAAACTTCCTCAAATCTTTCAACCATCATTTTGATTATATCATTTAAATCAGTATCTTTTTCTATGAAATATGTATCTGGATATAAGTATCCCTCAAGGTCATATCTTTTATTTTTATTTTTCTCTATAAACCATGGTAATTCATAATTCTCAACTGCTTTTATAAATTCTTCTTTACTAGCAATATTTTTTTCTTCTATAACCTTTCCTATATCTTCTATTGTATAACCTTCTGGAATAGTCAACGAAATCAAATTTTCATTTAGACTTTTCCCCTCCAAAGCTTCTATAAGTTCATTTAGACTTAAATCTGTATTAATTTTATAAGAGCCTTCTCTAAGTTGTATACTTCTACCATTTATACTGAGATTTACTTTAATCATAAATTTATTCCTAAGTATATTTTCTTTATCTAATATATTTATGACATCATAAAATCCCTGGCCTTTATCAACTTTTATTGTTATCTCTTTTTCTTTTGATTTTATCGGCTTATTTACAGTACTGTTATAGGTTACAAAAAAGCTCAAAAATATTATAAATATAAAAAACATCAAAAAAAGTACTAATCTTTTAGGAAATTTTTTATGCCCCATATTTTCCTCCTAATATAATAAAGTAAATAGTCTAAAAGACTATTTACTTTATTATAGTTAATTTATTTAATATTTTGAAGTAATTGAAACAATTATTTTTTGTTTCTGCTTATCATTCTCTTTCTTTCAGCACTATCTAGAATTCTTTTTCTCATTCTTATATTTTCTGGAGTAACTTCAACTAATTCATCAGCGTTTATGAATTCTAAACATTGTTCAAGACTCATTTCTATAGGTGGAGTTAATTTTAATGCTTCATCAGCACCAGATGATCTTGTATTAGTAAGCTTTTTCCCTTTACATACATTTATATCTATATCTTCTGCTCTTGCAGAAACCCCAACTATCATTCCTGTATATACTGGAACACCTGCACCTATAAATAATTGTCCTCTTTCTTGTGCATTGAATAATCCATATGCTATTGAATCCCCAGCTTCAAATGATACTATTGATCCTCTGCTTCTTCCTGGAATTTCACCTTTGAACTTCTCATATCCATGGAATACATGATTCATAATACCATTACCTTTTGTATCAGTCATAAATTCATTTCTAAATCCTATAAGACCTCTTGCCGGCACTGTAAATTCTAATCTTGTATATCCATTTACTGCTGATGTCATATTAACCATTTCAGCTTTTCTTGGTCCTAATTTTTCCATAACAGGTCCCATAAATTCTTCCGGAACATCTATTGTTAAGTATTCAATCGGTTCTTCTTTAACACCATTTTCTTCTCTAAAGATAACATTAGCTTTAGAAACTTGGAACTCATATCCTTCTCTTCTCATTGTTTCAATAAGAACTGAAAGATGTAATTCTCCTCTTCCTGAAACCTCAAAACAATCTGGAGTTATTTCTTTAACCTTTAAACTTACATTTGTTTCTAATTCTTTAAGTAATCTATCTCTTAAATGTCTTGATGTTACAAATTCACCTTCTTGACCTGCAAATGGTGAATCATTAACCATAAAATTCATGCTTAATGTTGGTTCATCAATTTTAACAAATGGAAGTGCTTCTGGACATGATGAATCTGCTATAGTTTCACCTATATTTGCATCAACTACACCGCTTACTGCAACGATGTCTCCCATTCCAGCTTCTTCAGCTTCTTCTCTTTTAAGTCCATTATATGTAAATACACTTGTTATTTTATAATTTGAAGATGATCCATCATGTCTAACTAATGCTACTGTTTGATTTCTCTTTACTCTTCCTCTTTCAATCTTACCAATTGCAATTTTACCTACGAATGCATTTGTATCTAATGTAGTTACAAGCATTTGTAAAGGTTCATCTAAGTAACCTTCTGGTGGTGCAACATACTTTATTATTGTTTCGAATATTGGTGTCATATCCGCATTATCATCTTCAACATTGTATCTTGCAAATCCTTCTCTTGCTGATGCATAAAGAATTTGGAAGTCTAATTGTTCATCGCTAGCACCAAGCTCTACAAATAAATCAAATACTTCATCTATAACTTCTGTTGGTCTTGCATCTGGCTTATCTATTTTATTTATTATGACTATTGGCTTTAATCCTAATTCTAATGATTTCTTAAGAACAAATTTAGTTTGTGGCATTGGTCCTTCATAAGAGTCAACAACTAATAAAACCGAGTCAACCATTTTAAGTACACGTTCAACTTCTCCGCCAAAATCAGCATGTCCTGGAGTATCTACAATATTAATTTTAACATCTCCATATTTAACTGCTGTGTTTTTTGAAAGAATTGTTATTCCTCTTTCCTTTTCAAGATCATTAGAATCCATTACTCTTTCTTCCACTTTTTCATTGCTTCTAAAAACATGGCTTTGTTTTAATAAAGCATCTACCAAAGTAGTCTTACCATGGTCAACGTGGGCTATTATAGCTATATTCCTTATATCTTCTCTTTTTGTTAATTCCATTTTTATTCCTCCAAACAGTATTAAACTGTGAATTTATAAATGTATAAATTGAAGTAATTTTACATATATACATTTACTATTTAGCTTCTAAAATATATATTTATATTATTTATGTAAACATATTCTTATTTTTTTCATAAAATAAAATTGGATACATAAAGTATCCAATTTTCTCACATAACCATATTGAATTTTACTATTTTCAGCATAAAAAGTCAAGTTAATAATAATTATATTAATTAAAATTCCATTATTATTGGTAAAATCATAGGTTTTCTCTTTGTCTTTTCATAAAGGAACTCTCTAAGTTCATCTCTCATTTTAGACTTTAATGTTGCCCAATCTGTAATTTGCTTTTCTTCACATTCAATTAAGACATCTTTCACAATATCTCTTGCTTCTTCCATAAGGCCTTCTGATTCTCTAACATAGACAAATCCTCTTGAAATAATATCTGGTCCTGCTACAATTCTTCCACTTTGTTTTTCAATTGTTACAACAACAGTTAATATTCCATCTTGTGAAAGATGTTTTCTATCCCTAAGGACTATATTACCAACATCGCCTACGCCTAAGCCATCCACAAATACTTGCCCTGAAGTAACAACTCCATTTTTCTTTATATAATTCCTTCCTACTTCAATAACATCTCCGTTTTCAGGAATAATAAGATTTTTTTCATCTAATCCAACACTTATAGCAAGTTCTCCATGCTTTTTCAAGTGTCTATATTCTCCATGAACCGGTATAAAGAATTTTGGTTTTGCTAGAGTATGCATAAGCTTTAACTCTTCCTGACAAGCATGCCCTGAAACATGAATCTTTTCTCCTGATTCATAAATTACTTCTGCACCTTTTTTAAATAATTGATTTACCACCTTTGAAACAAGCTTTTCATTTCCTGGTATTGGTGTTGCTGAAATTATAACAGTATCGCCTTCAATTATATTTATCTTTTTATGTTCTGAAGAAGCCATTCTAGTTAATGCAGACATTGGTTCTCCTTGACTACCTGTAGTTATTACAACAATTTTTTCATTTGGATATTTATTCATAGCATCAACTGGTATAAGTACATCTTCACCTGCATCTAAATACCCAAGTTCTATTGCTACTTGAACAATATTTTCCATGCTTCTTCCTGATACAGCTACTTTTTTATCATAAGCTTTTGCCGCTGTAATTATTTGTTGTATCCTATGAACATTTGAGGCAAATGTTGCAACAATTATTCTTCCTTTTGCCTTATTAAATAATTTAAAAAATGTTTCACCTACAACTCTTTCTGTTAAAGTATATCCTGGTCTCTCAACATTTGTTGAGTCTGCCATCATTACTAACACACCTTTTTTGCCAAGCTCCGCAATTCTTGCAAAGTCCATCATCTCTCCATCAATTGGTGTGTAATCAATTTTAAAATCTCCTGTGTGAAAAACAACCCCAAGTGGAGTATGGATTGCTATAGCCACTGAATCTGCAATCGAGTGGTTAGTCTTTATAAATTCTACTGAAACGCTATTTAACTTTATTATATCTTTTGGCTTTACTCTCACTAATTCACTTGTGCTTAATAGACCATGCTCTTTTAGCTTTGTTTCAACTATTCCAAGAGTAAGCTTTGTACCATATACAGGAACATTTAATTGTTTTAAAACATATGGTAATGCTCCTATATGATCTTCATGTCCGTGTGTTAAAAATATTCCTTTTACTTTTTCTGAGTTTTTTACAAGATAAGAGACATCTGGTATTACTACATCAATCCCGAACATATCCTCATCTGGAAACTTTAATCCACAATCTATTACTATAATATCATCTTTATATTCAATAGCTGTAATATTTTTCCCAATCTCATTTATACCGCCAAGAGGAATAATTTTAACCTTCGTCTTTTCGCCTTTCATGTTTCCCCTCCTTTTATATTAAATTTTTATAAATAAAGGTCTTTTCTTTATTGTTAAAAGTCCTTTTATTCCTCTTTTAAATTTTTTTGACATTCTTCGCATAAACCATAGAATTTTAAACTATGATCTAAAATTTTAAATTTATATTCTTTTTCAATATCTATTTCAAGATCATCTAACAAATCATCTTTAACTTCCAAGACTTTATTGCAGACATTACAAATAAGATGATGATGTCTATGAGTTTCATTAGAATGAATTAATTCATATCTACTGCAACCATCGCTTAAATCTAATCTAGATATTATATTAAGTTCTTCTAATAAAAGTATAGTTCTATATACTGTTGCTAATCCTATTTCAGGGCACTTTTTTTTAACTTCATCGTATATCTCTTCTGCTGTTAAATGTTTACCTTCATTTTCAATAATTACATCAACAATAGATCTTCTTTGTGGAGTTAATTTATAACCTTTTTTCTTTAAATTCTCTTTTAAGGCATTCATATCAACTAAATTTGATTGATCCATTATAACACCTCTTTTCTTTTATAATTACAACAATCCATCTTCATTCATAAGAGTATCATATGTTTCTAGCACTAATTGGAATTCATCATCATCTTCTTCAAGTGCTACAAAAATTTCACTACCATCTTCATCTTCATAAATTTTAAATGCATAGGCTTCATCAGTATCTTCAAACGCTGGTGTTGCAATTATATATTTTCCTCCTATTTTCTCTATTTCAAAATATATAATCACCTCAAACTTAACGTCATTGCCATCTTCATCAGGTATATATACATATTTTTCGTCTTGATTCATAACCACATTCCTTTCATATCTCTTTCTATATTTATCTAATCATTATTTATATTAATTTTTAATATTCTATAAAAATTATTTTCATACTCAAAATCATATTTTATACAAATTTAATATTCATATAAAATAGTCTTATTTAATAAATCAAATTTATTATATATAATAAATTTATTTTTATACTTTGCAAATTATATATAGTTAGTCTTTCATCTTAGCATATTATGAACATACCATATTATTTTGATATCATATCTAAATATCCTTGCAATATATATGTAGCTGCTACTTTATCAACTATCTTTTTTCTCTTATTTCTAGACAAATCCGCTTCTAACATTGCCTTATGTGCTGCAACTGTTGTTAGTCTTTCATCCCAAAATTTCACTTCTATAGAAATCTTATCTTCACACAGCTTTCCAAACTCCATAGCAAGTTCCCCAGATGGCCCAATTGTTCCATTCATATTTTTAGGCAATCCTATAAGAAGTAATTCTGCATTATATTCAGCACAAATATTCTTAATTTCTTGAATATCATTTTCTTTATTAGTTCTTCTTATTGTTGTTAAACCTTGAGCAGTAAACCCCAATGGATCCGAAACTGCCACTCCTATATTTTTTTGTCCTAAATCTAAACCGATTATTCTCACTTTAATACTCCCAAAAATTAAGAGTACCCGTAAAACGGGCACTCTCTATTTTATCTCCAAATAAGATTTTAAAACTTCTTCTAGTAATTCATCTCTTTCGAGTTTTCTCACTAAAGCTCTTGCTCCGTTGTAATTTGTGATGTAAGTAGGATCTCCTGAAATCAAATATCCCACAAGCTGGTTAATCGGATTGTAACCTTTTTCTTGTAGAGAATTATAAACATCTGTTAAGATAGTTTTTGTAAGAGCTTCTTTATTCTTACTAACATCAAATTTCATTGTTTGTTCAATATCGTTACTCATACAACCCAGCTGCTTACGCAGCTTCACCTCCTTACATCTTTAAAGGAAACTTTCCTTATATTCATTATTTACTTAAAAATCTAAAATTATTCATTTAAACTATATTTAGATTATACCTCATATTTTTAAAAAAGTATACTATTTTGCTAAACTTTCAATTATTTTATAAGATTCATTTATTGCTTCACCTATCTTTTCTGGTGATTTTCCGCCAGCTTGAGCCATGTCTGGTCTTCCACCACCGCCTCCGCCAAGGATTGATGCAACTTCTTTTATAAGTTTGCCACAATGAGCCCCTTTAGATACTGCATCTTTAGTTGCCATTGCACATATTATAACTTTTTCATTATTCGAACTCATAAGTAAGACAATTGAATTTTCTACCTTATCTCTTACTTTTTCACAAACATCTCTTAATGTATCACTATCCACATCTTTCATTTCATAAGATACTACATTTATTCCCTTTATTTCTTTACTACTATTAATTATCTCATCAATATTCATTGATGCAAATTTTGCCTTTAGGATTGAAATTTCTTTATCTTTTTCTTTTAGTTCTTTGATGTTCGAATCAATTCTTGATAACAATTCTTTTTCTGAGCACTTAAATTTGCTTGAAGCTTCTTTTAATAAATCTTTCTTTTCATTTATTAAGTTATAAGCTTCTTTTCCTATTACTGCTTCTATTCTTCTTGTACCTGCTGCTATACCACTTTCAGATACAATCTTAAATAAACCTATTTTACCTGTATTATCAATATGTGTACCCCCGCATAATTCTTTAGAATATTCTCCAGCACATACTACTCTTACTTTATCTGCATATTTATCATCAAATATTCCTATAGCTCCGCTATTTTTAGCTTCTTGAAGATTCATTATTTTAGTTATAACAGGAGTTACACTTGTGATTGCTTCATTTACTAATTCTTCAACCTTCATTATTTCTTCTTCTGTCATAGCTTCAAAATGAGAGAAGTCAAATCTCAATCTATCATTACTTACATATGAACCTGCTTGGTGCACATGACTTCCAAGAACTTTTTTAAGCGCTGTATCTAAAAGATGCGTTGCTGTATGATTCTTTTTAATTTCTTGTCTTCTTTCTTTATCTACTTCTAGAGTTACTTTATCATTAACTTTTAACTCACCATTTAATACTTCTACAAAGTGTACTATTTTTCCACCAATATTATTTTTAGTGTCTATAACCTTTGCCTTAAAATTATCATTGTAGATAACTCCAGTATCTCCTATTTGTCCACCCATTTCTGCGTAAAATGGAGTTATATTGGTAACAATAACACCTTTTTCACCTTCAGAGATAGTATCCACAAATGCATCTCCACATATTAATACTTTAGCCTCAGCATCTAACACATCATTTTCATATCCATCAAAAACTGTTTCTATATCATTAGAGATTTCATCAGTTATTTTTAAATCTGTTCCCATATAATTAGAAGTCTTTCTTGCTTCTCTTGCTCTTTTTCTTTGAATATCCATTTCTTCATGGAAAGCTTCTTCATCTAAAGATAATCCTTCATCTTCTAGTATTTCTTTAGTAAGCTCCATTGGGAATCCAAAAGTATCGTATAATGTGAATCCATCTTTACCACTTAATACTTTTTTATTATTAGCTTTCAATTCTTTTATAAATCCATTAAGTATTTCTGTTCCAGAATCTAAAGTTTCTCTAAACTTATCTTCTTCTATCTTTATTACTTTCTTAATATATTCTTGCTTTTTAGCTAATTCAGGATAAGCATCCTTAGAGTCTCTAATAACTACATCACAAAGATTGCAAAGGAAGGCATCTTTAATTCCAAGTGTTTTACCGTGTCTTGCAGCTCTTCTTAAAAGTCTTCTTAGCACATATCCACGTCCTTCATTAGATGGCATTACATCATCAGAAATCATAAATGTTATTGATCTTATGTGGTCTGTTATTAGTCTTAAAGAAATATCTTTTTTACGATCTTCACCATATTTAACATTTGCAAGCTTACCTACTTCACTTAATATATTTTCTAATGTATCAATTTCAAAGATACTGTTTTTATTTTGCATTACGACTGCTAATCTTTCAAGTCCCATTCCTGTATCTATATTAGTACTTGCAAGTTTTTCATAATTTCCTTTTCCATCCCCATCAAATTGAGTAAATACTAGGTTCCAGACTTCAATTATTTTATCTTCATCTGAATACTTAACAAATTCCTCAGCATTCTTTGGTTTAGCATCATCACTTCTTCTGAAATGTATTTCTGTACAAGGACCACATGGGCCTGCACCATGTTCCCAGAAATTATCTTCTTTTCCTAGTCTGAATATATGTGTCTTATCAACATCAGTTAATGAAGCCCAATACTCATATGCTTCATCATCGTCTAAATAAATAGTTACATATAATTTTTCCTTTGGTAATTCTAAAACTTCTGTTAAGAATTCCCAGGCCCAAGGAATAACTTCTTTTTTAAAGTAATCTCCAAATGAAAAGTTACCAAGCATTTCAAAAAAGGTACCATGTCTACTTGTAATACCTACATTTTCAATATCACCAGTTCTTATACACTTTTGACAAGTTGTTACTCTACGTCTTGGTGGCTCTTGAAGTCCAGTAAAATATGGCTTTAATGGTGCCATTCCAGCATTTATTAATAATAAGCTTTTATCATTTTTAGGCACTAAAGAAAAACTATCCATTTTTAAATGCCCTTTACTTTCAAAGAACTTTAGATATGCGTCTCTAAGATCATTAGTCTTTGTAATTTTCATAAAATATTCCTCCAATTTGTAATTTTCAATTAAGAATCATCTTTTCTTAAATTTGCTTGTAATTTCAATATTTTTCTAAAATAAAAAGCTTTCATCCCAAAACAAAGGGACGAAAGCTGAAATTCCGCGGTACCACCCTAATTATGTATTAAATATACATCTCTTAGTTAATTATAGCTCCTAGGTAGCTTCGAAATACATAGTAAGAAGTTTTCACCAGACACTTCCTCTCTAAAATACATATTATATATCTACTCATCCTAATCATTGCTTGATATTTTATTATTTCATCAAAATTATATTTCAAATACATAATTATGTCAATATACAACATTACTTTATCAATTCAAAAACCTTTTATTTATTATATTTTATTTCTAATATTTTATTCACTTCTTCTCTATATGGAAGAGATTTTTCAGCTCCTGATTTTGTAGTTGTTAAAGCACCAACTACATTAGAAAATCCCAAAGCTTCTTCAATACATTTTCCTTCACATATAGCCACTGCAAGAGCACCATTAAAAGAATCACCTGCTGCGGTAGTGTCTATAGCTTTTACCTTTATGCTTTCTGACAATATTTCTTTTTCATTTGATAAATAATAGCTTCCCTTTTCTCCAATTGTTACAATAACTTCTTTCACGCCAGACTCCAAAAGTTTTCTTGCACCTAATTTAAGATCATTCTCACCAGATATTATTACAAGCTCAGTTTCATTTGGCGTTATAATATCCACATTTCTTAATATATTATCACTTAAAATCTTTGCAGGTGCTGGATTTAAGATTACTTTTGTATTATGCTTTTTAGCTAGCTCTATTCCATACTCAACTGTTTCAATAGGAATTTCTAATTGAAAAATAACAAAATCTGCCTTTATAATTGCATCCTCATTCTTATCTATAATTTCTTTATTCACACATTTGTTTGCTCCACCATAAACTATAATAGTATTATTTCCATTATTGTCTACAGTAATCATTGCATTTCCAGTTTCAGTATTAACAATTTCAATTCTTGAAGTATCTATCCCCACTTCATTCATTCTATTAATTATTTTTCTTCCATTGTCATCATTTCCGACAGAACCAATCATAACAACATCTGCGCCTAATTTTCTTGCTGCAAAAGCTTGATTTGCTCCTTTTCCTCCAATGGAAGTTTTAAAATCAATCGCATGAATAGTTTCTCCCTTTTTAGGTAAATTATCTGTAGTAAGTACATAATCCATATTCATGCTTCCAATTACAACTATATTCATTCCTATCTCCCCTTTTATAAAATCATTAACTCTCCGAAATTATTATTCTATTTCAGTATAATTATTATATCTTTAATTATATTTAAAATAAATAATAATTTATGTCGTCATATATAACTTTTATTATAACAGCAATTGGAACCACCAGTATCATCCCCATAAAACCTCCAAATTTATCACCTATAAGAAGCAATATAATTATCATAAATGGATGCATATTAATACTATTTCCTGTTATTTGTGGTGACAATATATTTCCTTCTATTTGTTGAATAACTATCATAGCAAGCATTATATATAACCCTTTAATTGGAGAATCTATGAACGCTACAACAACAGCTGGAATTGCTCCAAATATCGGGCCAAAATATGGTATTATATTAAACGCAGCATTCAATAGCGATATCCACAATGGAAATTTAACTTTAAAAATTATTAAAATAAAAAAAGTTAATACACCAATTATCATACACAAAAAAAACTGCCCTACAATATATCTACTAAGTACTTTATCAATATCATATAGAATCTTCTTAATGACCGCCCTTCTATCTGACGGTAATATTAATAAAGCTTTATTAAATAAAGTTCTTCCATCTGATAAAAAATAATACATAATAACAGGAATAACTGCTAAAGAAATAACATTATTAGTTGTAGCTAATATATTATCTATAGCTATAGAAGAAAAGTCATTCAGCATATAATTTCCTTTTTCTATGATTCTATTATATATATTATTCAATATAGGCAAATCATTAAGGTTTAGTTTACTATATAGATTTTCTAATAAAGTACCTATACTATCTAAAATATTACTTATAGTGGATATTTCATTAAATAAGGTAGGAATAAAAATAATTATAATA